>Ga0080064_1000824_pt1 | contig 73635 bp, 67 predicted proteins | sample Subgrocontami54m_FD_69260 | JGI IMG/M metagenome (GOLD analysis project Ga0080064, IMG submission 69260) | Subsurface groundwater microbial communities from S. Glens Falls, New York, USA - GMW46 contaminated, 5.4 m (SPADES assembly) (version 2) ...
CACGCGCGATGGGATTGAAGGTCAGCGATGAGTTCACCGTTCCTTTGTGCAGGGTGCACCATCGTCAGGTGCATGAGGCCGGCAATGAGGCTGCTTGGTGGAATGACTTAGACATCGATGCAATTGAAATTGCGAAAGGGCTTTGGGCCGAAAGCCGTGAAAAGCAGAAGCTCCTGCTGTCGCTGACGCCAAGTAGCTAGTGGGCCGCTTCGGCCAAACTGAATGGATCAGACCCCTAAGGAATGCCCAGACAGCGGGTGACCAATCCAGACAAAAATCCATTCACTTTGGGTGCGGGCGGCAGCGCCGACCCAAGGATGCCTTGATCAGAGCGATTCCGACGACGCCACCGCTGGCATGCCAATCGCGCCGTGTAGCCGCGACAGCGGCTGATGGGTTCGCCAGCAATGGGCATCGACTATCGGCTGATGCTGCGCACAGCGGTCGCCCGCACGCGGGCGGCAGCCAATGTTGAAATCACCTGGGCCTCGACCCGCGAGGTCTTCAATATGGTCATGATCGAGGCCGATGAAATGGGCTGCCATATCATTACCGCGCCGGCCGAAGTTCTGAAGATGCCGCAGGCCGTGGGGTCGAAGAACGCGGCTAAACTGTCGCTCGAAACCGTGCGTTGGTTCCGGGCGGATACACTTGCCGCCGGGCTCATCCTGGACTTGACCAGTGTCTCCCGTGCGTCGAAGTGAGAAAGTTAAATCGCACAATTGATCTTGGCTTCGCGAGACGATAACTCTTGTCTATGAAAAGCGCCCTAGCGACCGCAAGAGTCGCACTCACAGCGGTTCAATGCTCATGAGCAAGCTTGATAATCCGGGACTTGGCGGGGTTCCGAAAGTCAGCATTGTATCACCGCGTCTCGACATCGGAGGAACCGAGAAGCATATTTCGCGTATTCTTCCTGAGCTACGCCGTCGCGGCATCGACGTCTCGCTATTTTTACTCGAGCGCGGCGGAAGACTCGAATCGACACTCGCGGCAAGTGGCGTACCTATCTTTGGACCCACAGTCACAACAGGAAGTCTCTATCAAAGTATCCGCTGCGCATGGCATCTCGTTTGTCATCTTCGCAAGCACCGGCCCGATATCGTGCATTTTTTTCTTGCCGAGCCGTATTTGATTGGCTCTCTCGCATCGATGCTCACCGGCGTCAAAGTTAGAATCATGAGTCGCCGCTCGCTCGCCAATTATCAAGCTCAACATCTCTTGCTTGCGCCGTTCGAGAGATGGCTGCATCGGTATACGCTTGTACTTCTTGGAAATTCAAAAGCTGTTGTCGACGAATTGGCCCAAGAATGTGGAAATCGTGCAAAAATTGGCTTGATTTACAACGGTATCGAAAGTTCGCCCGCGATCAGCGACGCCACGCGCGCTAAGTTTCGCCGAGATCTGGGCCTCTCGGATGATAGCTTCGTGTTGACGATCGTTGCAAACCTCATTGAATACAAAGGCCACGAAGATCTCTTGCAAGCATTAGGTCTCGCGCATGAGCGGCTTCCGCCGGACTGGCGTTTGCTTATCGTAGGACGCGACGACGGAGCAGGCGCTTCATTAAAGACAAAGGCTGTTGCTCTCGGATTGGCCGACCACATCCGGTGGCTCGGTGAGTGTCAGGACATCGACAGGTTTTTAAATGCAGCCGACGTCGCCGTGCTCTGTTCCCATGAAGAAGGATTTTCCAATAGCCTGATCGAGACAATGGGGCGCGGGCTGCCGGCAATCGCGACCGCCGTTGGTGGCAATATCGATGCAGTCATACATGGCGAGACCGGCCTTCTCGTGCCCGTTAGAGATCCGGCCGCGCTTGCGGAGGCGATCCTCAGGATGGCGGGAAGCTTGGAATTACGTTCGAATCTTGGTGCAGCCGCCCGGAGACGTGTTGAGCAGCTGTTCACGCTCGACGGTTGCGTGCGCCGTTATCTGAATCTTTATAAAGGTATAGCCGAGACCAGCTATCGGACCGTGCAATCAATTATCGATCAGCCCGCCGGCACGGCGATAGACGAATCCCTGCCGCCGCAAGTGACCGTGACTGTGGTCATCCCGGTGCACAATCGCAGTGATATTCTGCCCCGGACCTTGAGCTCAGTAGGGCGTCAAACATTTCCCAAGGTTGAAGTCGTCATTGTCGACGACGGCTCGACCGAGGACATCACACCTGCCATCAGTGATTTTCATCGTTTTCCACTGAGAGTCGTGCGCCATCAAACCCAACGCGGTCCCGCGGCAGCGAGAAATTCTGGAATAGCGAGCGCACGCGGCAGCTTTATTGCCTTTCTCGACAGTGATGACGAATGGTTGCCCACAAAAATAGAGCAGCAAGTCGAATTCATGGTCGAAAACGATTGCCAAGTTTCCGGCACCGATTTCCTAATCATAAAGGAGGGATCAGAAGTCATCACCCGAAGCCCGCATGCGCCAAACCCCGAGTTTCTATTTGGGTGCACAATTAGCCCGGGCAGCACCATGATGGTGACGCGCCATTGTCTCGACCGCGTGGGGATGTTTTCAGAGGATCTCTATCGCTTGGAAGACTGGGATTGGCTGCTGCGATGTCGCCGCCAGTTCAGGGTTTCGATACTTCCAACACCATTGGCGCGCATTCATTCGTCTCCGAAGACCGCGAATCCTGCTCTCGTATTGCACGCCTTGGAGACAATTGACCGTCGCAGTGGGCAATACAACATTTCAACTTTGGGCCTTTCAAAATTCAAATCCACAATTCTGTTGGAAAAAGCGGCGATCTATTATCGCAACGGCAATATCGCGCGGGCAATTGCCTACGGCCTGCTTTCGTTTACGGCCTATCCGTTTCGGAACAAACCTTTCTTCGAAAAGATTTTTTCAACCGGAACGACTTTGATGCGGCGTTATTTTTAGCTCTGCTCATCCTTCGTCGACCCAGCTAAGACGCCTGCAGTTTTTCGGATGTAACGTCTCATTCTTATGGGCGCATACGGCCGCAACAGCGACCAAATTGCGCGTCCCGCTATTCTCCGCACCAAACGCAAGCTGACAAACGTGCGGCCTTGCCGTGTTACAAGCAGCCACAAAAGCGTGCGGAAGTGATACTCGGGCAGAATGGCAGCTCTGTGTATGGGTTCCGCCACATCCACATAGGCGGGCGAGGAAAGGAGCGTCACGACCCGATTGACGAGTTCTCGTTGCTTGTCTGTATCGCACAAATTGGTCGCCGAATATGAATCGTCGCGCATCGTGACGTATGTGAGCTGTTCCGGCAGATAACAGGCGCCAGATCGCAAGGCGATAACGATGGTCACGAACCAATCCGACAGCCATTCCAGTTCGGGAATATACCCGCCGGCACCGCGAAAGGCCGAAAGGCGATAGATGCCCGTATTGGCGGACATGTGGAAAAAATTTTGGCAGAGCAATGCAATCAATCCCTCCGGGTCGAAATAGGTGGGGGCATCCCGGAGGTAAAGCGGAAAGTGGACGACTTGCCCGTCCTTTTCGCGAAATTCGGTGGGATCTGAAAAGCAAAAGCCCGCAGTTGGGAAACGCGTCATTTCGGCAACGCACCGCTCAAAGAACGTCGGTGCGACAAAATCGTCGGCAGCGGCGATATAAATATACTCTCCTCTTGCTTTGGTTAAGCCCACCTGAACCGCGCCGGAAACTCCATGATGCTTGTCGAGCGCCAACAGCTGCACGCGCGCATCGCCTGCGAAAAGCTGGCTTACCACCTCGCGGCTATCGTCGGTGGACGCGTCGTCCACGACCAGAATTTCTAAATGCGGCCAGGTTTGTCCGAGAAGCGCCTTGATGGCCCTGGAGATGTAGCGCGCGTGATTTCGGTTTGGCAGGACCACAGATACCAGAGGTGGCTCCATCATGCGGTTTTCCAAATCTATTCGCGGTTGGTCACGGGAAATCGAGACCTGTTAACGGGTCTGACCTCGCGTTTCGTATCCTAATTCCGCATGGCGTGGCAACAAGCCGCGTCAGCTTGCGTCGGCGCGATGTGCGACGACAAGTCCCTCCTCAAGAGGCGTGAAGGTGAATGCGGGGAAGGAACGGTGGAGAGCGATGACGTCGAAGCTGCGATGCGTAACCGGGTTCTGGCGTGGCATTCCCGCTACCTCGACCGGTTCGGGATGAACCCACGCAACCATGTCGGCAAGTGCGCGATAGGTAATTGAGCGGCCGGTGGCGAGATTGAGCGTTCCGGCGCTGCGATGCCGAATCACGAGGTCAATCAACGCAACAACATCATCGACGTATATATGGTCGCGTGTTTCCTCGCCTTCACCAAATAGGGTGATGCGCCGTTCCTTTGCCGCCATTCGGCGAAAACGGTTGGGCCCGTAAGAATTGTGAGTGTCCCCCGCTCCGTAAATGAGGGTGGGACGCAGCACGGCAACGGGCGCCTTGGCCGACTGCTTCATCATGATTTCTCGCGAGAGATGCATCGCTCCGTAGAGATCGACCGGCTCGGCACCACTGTCTTCGTCAATCAGAGCTGAACGGAACGGATAGACCGCATCCGAGCTTACATAAATGATATGGGCAGGAGGCCGGCGCTCAATCGCGGAACTGACGGCGGCGGCCATTTGTATATTGGTCAAGAAGGCGGGGATGCCGCGGCCTTTGTCGGGCGTCAGCGCGGATAAAAACACCAAGCAGTCGTCGGGTCGCAGCTCAGCAGTCAAGCGATCCGCCGCGCCGTCCGCGGCCAGATCGATCCCGTCCCGGCTGATCGGAAGCACGGAACTTCCATCGCGCGCCAGACGCGCAACCAGCGCGCGACCAACGAAGCCCTTGGCTCCAAGAACCATGGTGCGCGACGGCGGTTGCGGTTCGGGCCAGTGATGCGTCAACATCGTGAATTTCGTTCCCAAATCTTCATGAGGGAGTTCCAAGCGAGAAATGCATTAAACCGGCGTCAAGGCACGCTCCATGATCGAGACAGGCAAAAGGATCGATGACGATTTTGCCTTTGAGCTTAGCCGCAATGTCGCGCGGGGAAAGTTTGCGGAACTCAGGCCACGGAGTCGTGATGATCACGCCTTCTGCGTCCTGGCAGGCTTCGAGCGCGCTCGCGGCTTGCTGAAGGTGAGGATGCCAATCCGGGCTCGGCGCAACGACGGGATCATAAACCGTCACTGAATGAGACGTCAGGGCATCCAGCAAAGCGAGCGCCGGGGAATTCTTGGTCGAGTGCGTGTCTTCCTTATAGGCCAAGCCCAGCATGGAAAGCTTCGTATCCCTTGCACCGAGGCCGGTAGCGTAGATTTTGCGCAAAACCCAATCACGGCAGTGTCTGCTATTCGCGCGCCATGCCCGCACCACGCCGACATCTGTGCCGCACGCGTCGCCGATCATAACGATGGCAGCAAGGTCGCGCTCAAGATTGCCTCCTGAAATACCGAGACCGGGGGTGAGATAGGCATGCGCGCCTATACGCCGATCGAGACGCAATGCCGGAGCGATCTCGAACCAGTCTGCGCCGATTTTCTCGCATATTTCGGCGATAGTATTGGTGGTTGAAACCGACGATACGAGAAACATGTTGATCGCGATCTTTGCGATTTCAGCGCTCTCGTAGCGCATAGTAAGGATCGGACATCCATAAGCTTCGAGGACGAGGCGGTAATGTGTCGGCAATGGTTTTGTCGAGTCGGCGCATCCAACAATATAGCGTTCCGGCCGCAATGCCCTTTCCACGGCGCGGCCGAAGATGAGGGTCTCCACCTGGTAAAAAGTGCGCGCAGCGTTTCCCCCGAGAGCACGGCAAAATCCGGGCGGAACTTGGCTGAGGATGACAAGCGTGGCGTCTTCTCGCAGCACCTGCCTGACTTCTTCGATCAGTGCGCGCACTGTCGTCAGGTCGCTCGCCCCGTTGTCATCGGTCGGAACGTCGGGGGCGATATAGACGACGTCGCAGCCTGCCAAATCAGCGCTATCAGTGCTGAAACGCAATCGGCTGGCGTTGTGTGCGATCATGTCGTCAAGCCCCGGCTCCATCACTGGGAGCTTTCCCGCACGTAATGCCGCAATCGCGGTCTCATCCTTATCGAAGCAAACGGTAGCAAAGCCGCGCTCGGCGCAAGCAGCTGCGGAATTGAGGCCAAGATGCGTCATGCCCGCGAAACCCACTATAGGAGCGGTCATGCGCGGACTCCCGCCGCCGTGGTCAGATTGTTCAAGACCCGGTTGATCCAAAGATCGGTCTCGATGTTGGACCCGCCTTTTAGGCACAGCTGAGTAAAGTGCTCATACTCGAGGTCCCAAGTAGGATCATCTTGGATCAAGGTGACACTTTCCTCCGGGGGACGTCCACTCGGCAGGACGCGCCGGCGAAAAGTGAATGTGCTTGGACCCCATTTACACAGGGAGGAAATGTGAGCACTGCCCTGCTCGGCGAAGATATCCGCGTAGAAATGGTTGCGCCAACTCAGCAATGTCATTTCCAATTGGATCAGCGGCTTGCCTTGGGCGCCGAACGTGATGTGGTCAAAAGATTCGTTCTCAAAACAATTTGCCGACTCCAGGACAAAGAGCGGATCGATATCGCCGAGCCAGAAGCGTAATGTGTCGAGCAAATGCGAACCAAGGTCGGGCAAGACGCCTGCTCCCTTGTCGCGCCACGGAGACTGACGCACAAGCCGTGCCGTTCCATTGCCGTAGAACATCCGCACCGTGTAAATCTCCCCGAGTTGGCCGGATTGAAGGAGATTGTGCATGCGAACGAAGTGCGGCTCGAAGCGATGGTTGTATGCAGTATAACAAGTAACGCCGCTGGCCTTCACGCTTGCTGCCAAGCGCGCCAGCGCGGTCTCGTCCGTGGTGATGAGGGGCTTCTCGACCAGCAGCGACTTGCCATTCTCAATAAGGTAACTCGCAAGCCCTAACTTTGCGTCGTCGGGTACGCATAGCAGCGCCGCGTCGTATTTAGCCAGCGGCACCTGCTCGATCGACTTGTAGTCGGCGCCTGGCTGAATTGGATCAACCGTCGCCACAACGTCCTTTCCCGCCACGGTCCGACGCTTGTGCCCCTGGACGCCGAGGCCAACAACGATGACGCGCAGACGAGACATCGGTGCGGCTCACGAATAGTTGATATATCGTTCGTATCGATCAATCTTCGCGCGGACGTCTTCCGGCCCGACCGGAATATTGCCATCGAACTCGCATTCACAGGCGGCCGCCATTGCGCCCAGCACCGAGGCGATGATGGGATTTCCCGACGTCGCCATGACCATCGAAGAATAAGCAAGCAGGGCGTCGCCAGCTCCGACCGGATCCACGATTTTGTTGGCAAAGCTATCGACGACAAAAAAAGCGCGCACGTCTTCGTAATTCGCGGGCAAGGTGCGATAGGTGATCAACCCTCTTTCACCTAGCTTGAGAATAAGCGTCTTGCATCGCGCCTCACGATAGAGTTTGAGCGCGAGGGGCCGTACGACCGAGTCCTGATCGCCCAGGGCGAACCTGGCTTCCCGTTCATTCGGCGTGAGTAGATCGAAGTCGTGAAAGTCTAGGATATTTCCCCACCGGCTGGCGACCTGACTATCAGCCACCTTGAAGATGCCACTGGGAATCGCGGCCACAAGTGGTGGAATTGTTTCCGGATTAAAGATTCCGTGACGAAAATCACTGAAGATGGTGGCATCACATCCGGTGTCGCCAATATGTGCGCGGAATTCCTCAAGTATGCGCCCGCCGATCCCGCGGTTGTCCAGCGTATCGACCTTCAGCAGGCGGTAGCCGCCGGCGATAAAGGCATTCTTGTTGATGGTTGGCCGCGTGTGGTCGATTACGGCATTCACCTTAACGCCGGCTTTTTCAAGATCGGCTAGGGCAAAATCCTTCATCGGATCGTCGCCTAGCACCGTTGTGAGGGTGACATTCGCGCCCGCCGCTCGCAAGTGTTTAGCTACGACTCCAGCACCGCCGACGTAGTCGTTACGTTGTTCGTGACGCACCGAAAATGTAGGCGTTTTTATGTTGCCGCCGATCAAGGTCGTATAGCTGTAGCTATCGACGATCAGGTCGCCCACTACGTGGACATTCAGGCCCGTCAGTTTCTCCAGCGAACTGCGCAGGTCGGCGAACGCGAGTTTCTCTCCTTCGAGCAGCGTCAAGAGCTTCTCAGACGCGAGATTGGGCGGACCACTTTCGATGATTGCCGAAGAGGAATAAACGATGTCTCCCGGCGTGAAAATAAACTCACCGCCGTAGCCGTTGAGTATGTCGATCTCTTCTTGCGTCCGGGGGTCCACCTGTCCAGCCACATATTCGTAGCCCTTGGCAAAATAATCCGGTTGTATAGCGCTTAGATTCTCGAGCGGTTTGGCATTTTGGTCGATAACCACGTAGTCAACCATTTGCAGCGCGGCGAGATTAAACGCGCGCAATGTATCCGGAACGTAAGGTCGGAAGTTCGCCTTCTTGATGTGTTCATCCGCGGTGACACTGACAACCAGGATGTCGGCCTTGCTCTTCGCGTACATGAGATGGCGTATGTGCCCAGGGTGCACGATATCGAATGTGCCGTGGCACATAATGACTTTCTTGCCACGCGGGCGTGGTCCTAACGTCTGGCAGAGGTCAGGCGTCGTTTTGATTTTACCCCGGAGCGCTTCTTCGATCATGACGCAGCACTCTTTTCGGGCGCGAGAAATGCGAACCAGGTTTCGGTCGCCTTTTCGATCGAGGCTACGTCCCACAGCGGCGCATCGCGCCAATATTCAATATTGGCAAGGACACGCCTGACGCCCTCTTCAAATGATACCATGGGACGCCATCCGAGTTCTGCCTGGATCTTGCCAATATCCGCCCAAGTGCAGTCAGGTTCGCCTGGCCGCTTCGGGATCGGGATGACATCTCCTCCCAAAAGCTCCACCAGCCGGGTGACAGATTGCGGGTTGCCGGCACCGAGATTCCATACTTTCCCCACGTGATCGGTCTCCGCCGCTGCCAGAAACGCGGCTGCGACATCCGTTACATACAGGAAATCGCGTCTTTGCGTGCCATCGCCCACCACCGTGAATGGCTTACCTGCCAATTTCTGGCGAAGGAACACGCCAAACACAGCCCCGTATGCACCAGAGGTCCGCGAACGAGTACCAAAGGCGTTGAAAATCCGGATGGAATTGACCGGCAGCTTATACACGGCATACCAATGCATTGCGGCCTGCTCACCCTGGTACTTGCTTAGCGCGTACGGATATTGCGGCCTGATCGCGTGATCCTCGCTCGTGGGGGTGGACGCGAGTCCATAGCAAGATGACGAGGCAGCATAGACAAATTTGGCCACGCCGCTGCCGCCGTTGGCCGCGCGAGCGCATTCAAGCATGTGAACCGTGCCCTGGACATTGGCCGACATGTATTCAAGCGGCTTCTCGATCGATGGCACAATGTCGCCAATACCTGCAAAGTGAAACACGTAGCGCACGCCGTCGAACAGCGTGTCACCAGGCCGAAATTCGCGAATATCCGCTTTCTTGAACGTGACCTCGGCATTTTCCGCGTGATGCGCAAGATTGGCTTCGCGGCCTCCCACGAGGTTGTCGATCACGCGCACAGCAAAACCGCGGGCGACTAAAACATCGACCATATGACTGCCGATAAATCCGGCCCCGCCGGTAACGATGGCGACAGGCTTAGCGATCATTTGGCGCCGATCTTCTTCATCGTCCGCACATTGTAGTACCAATCATCGTCAAAGCTGTTGGGTAGGAGATGATTGCGGAAGGCTCGGCACAGATCGCGTACCGCATCCTCAATGGTCCGCTTTGCTGAAAAGCCAAGCACTCGCCGGATCTTATCCGAGTTGACGTGATAGGACCGATTGTCATTGGAGGGTGTCGTAACGATCTTGATGGGTTCCTTGTCCGGGAACTCCTCTTCGACCACCTTTTTGGCGATAACCGCGATATCGGCAATGGAATGGTTCTGGAAGCCTATATTGAAGATTTCTCCATTCACCTTTTCAGAAGGTGCGGCGAGCATCAACTCGTAGGCGTCGACCATGTCCTCGACGTGGAGATTGGGCCTCATCTGGTCGCCGCCAAAGACAGTGATGGTGCCCTTGTTCACGGCGTGGTTCGTCAGGATGTTGACGGACAGATCAAGGCGCGTCCGCGGACTGTAACCGCACACCGTGGCGGGACGTATTACGATGCACGTAAAATCATTGGATTTGTGCTGCCACAAGAGCGGCTCGCACAGGCCCTTATATTTGTTGTAAAGCGTGAGCGGCACCAAGGGATGTTCCTCGGTGACATTGGGCGATTCGCTTACACCGTAAACGGAACTCGATGAGCAATAGACGAAACGCTGTAGACCGTTGTTCTTTGCTGCGCGCACTATTTGATCGAAACAATCATAGTTGATCGTCTTCGACAAATTTTCATCGAGTTCGAAGCTCGCATCGTTGGAGATGCAGGCAAGGTGCAAGATCGCGTCGTGACCTTTGACCGCTTCGGTGAGCTTTGTCGTATTGCGGATGTCGCCTTGGATAACTGTGAGATTTGGATCGTTTGGTAGGTGACAACCAAAATAAAGGGTGTCGTAAACGGTGACCTTATGCCCGCGCGATAGAAGGCGCGGCGTCAATACATGCCCCACGTAACCGGCGCCGCCCGTGACAAATATTTTCTCAAGCAAGATGGATCTCCCTTCAGAAGACGCTTTTATCGTGGGGAATACAGGTTAGACAATCACCAATCAAGCAGTCCGACGGCGGCGGGAACCTGCAACGGCAGCCTATGAGGCGAGAGTCGGAGTGGAGATCGTGAAGCCCGCAGCCTGGGCATCGTTATAAAACATTCGCACTGTTTCCAGCGAATAGAGGTCTTGATCCTTCCCGATCAAACTAAGCTTCTTCAGGATATCATTGGTGACTGTGATGATGCCGCAGCCCACCTGATCCGCCTGTATGACATTGAGCAGTTCGCGAGGGGACGCCCACAACAGCTCAGCCTTGGGACGGGTCTTCAAGATTTTGGCGGCTTCCTCCATCAGCGGAACTGGATCAATGCCCGAGTCCGCGATCCGTCCGGCAAAGACCGACACGATGGCCGACGTCTTCGGATCCAACGCCTCGGCAATCTTTCGCACCTGATCGAGCGTAAAGATGGCTGTGACATTAACCTGCACGCCCCGAGCCGACAGCCGGTTAACCAGCGGGCCGGCAAAGGCACTCTTGGTGTTGGTCACTGGAATCTTGACGTTAACGTGGCGGCCCCAGGAAGCGATCTCCATGGCTTGCCGTTCCATCTCATCGAATTCATCGGCGAATACTTCAAAGGAAACCGGGCGATCAGGAATTGCCTGAAGAACCTTGCGGGCAAATTCCGCATAATCGGTGACCCCCGCCACCTTCATCAAAGTGGGATTAGTGGTGAATCCCTTGACCATGGGATTGGCGTACATTGCCTTCATGGCTTGAAGGTCTGCGCCATCCGCAAAAATTTTGATTTTGAGCGGTTTAAATTCCGTCATATTCAGCCTCTTTCTAGTCCAACTCAGCCAGCAGGAGCGGTACCGCCTCGCTCAATGAGCGAACAACGAGGTCGGGTTGTTGGGGCCGAGGTTCCTCATAACCGTAGTCAACAAAGACGGTACGGCATCCGGCGGCTTGTCCCGCATCGATATCCCGCCAACGGTCGCCGATCATCCAACTCCGCGAGAGCACGATGCCGTGTAAACCCGCAGCACGCAGTAGCATACCTGGCTTAGGCTTGCGGCAACCGCAGTTATCATTATCTATATGATAGCATACTTCAAGATCATCGATGGGAACCTCCCGCTGCAGACGGGCATGCATGGCTTCGACGACCTCGCGCGACTGCAGACCGGAGCCAACATCCGGCTGATTAGTCACAACAATGGCAAGATAACCGGCCTCGCGTAATGCCCCTACCGCTGCGGGAACTCCGGGCAAAATGACGAAATCATCAACCCTGCTGGGCGCGTAAGGTCGACCGTTTCGGACCACATTCCGATTGAGAACGCCATCCCGGTCGAGAAAAACGGCTCGCTTCATCACTACACTACTTGGTGGCCTTATGGGGTATCGTGCCGATATGGCGTTCGCATAGCAACATCCACAAACTTCTTGGGATGGAAGTATTCGGTCCCAATGGGAGCCAGTTTCCTATTGCGCCCCGTCGATTTCCAGGATCGTCCACCAATAATAACCGGAATAGTTGCTATTCCGAAATATCTGCATCCATCCTTCCGGGGTGTCAAAGGTCTTCGCCGTCAGCATCCAGTCAAGAAAAACATTGCGCTCGCTTTCGGTGCGATAGGCGTCCACCTGCACAAAGCCTCGGCCGGGGCAGACACGCTCGATTTCCCGTAGCGCCCGCCGGCAGCCTTCGCGGTCAAGATTATGAATGGTGTTGATCGCAAACGCGGCCGCGAATGTATCTGCGTTGAAGGGAAGATCGTCACAACTGGCTTTCAACAAGTAAGGCTTGGCGTCGGGATGCGCATGTTCCAGTGCATAGTCGGAGATATCAATACCAACCACCTCGAGGCCTGGCATGGCTTCGCGCAGATCTTTGACAAAAAAGCCTTTTGCGCAGCCGATATCCAATACCCGATCACCCGGCTTAAGTTGCCAATGCTCAATCGCCCGCCTGGCAATGGGAACCCACCGGCCGTCATAGCTGTAACCGCCATAGCCTTGTTCGCGGGTACCATCGAAATATTCCCGGCTGAAACGTAACGCAAGTCGGCGATTTTCTTCCTTTCGCGTAAGCCTTGCGCCAACATCGCGGGTATGTTCCGGCAGGCGGCCGAGAAGATTGAATTCGCGTGCCACGCTCAAGTCTCCGGACCAGCACTGGCTAGCGTCATAGCGACGCGGACGACCCAGGGCAACAAGCGATCCATCCCGATTTTTGGGAGGGCTTCAGGCGGGTGCCTGCAGCACGTTAAACAGGCGCTCACACCGCGTCTTCGGGCCTGCAATGCGCATCCCGCCAGGCACCCGATGCCGGGAAGCGCGGTCAGAGCAAATGTGCCAATTATGCATGTGGCTCAATGCCTTGCGATCTTCGTGACCTCAAGCAGTCGCCGTGTTGACACCCTCTGTGCATTTTGATACCGCCCATTTATAGTGGGTGACTAAAGGCCGCGATGTCGCAGCCAAGCGTTTGGCCTGTAAATGCGCTCCGCTCGAGTACGGCCCCAAACCAGCGACCCCATAAAAATGTCCCACGCCGCGACCTACCTTCAAGAGGTTATCGAGACTGCTCGGCGCATTCCACCGGAAAGTATCGAGGCGCTATGTGACGCTCTTGTCCAGGTGCGCGAATCGGCAGGAAGACTTTTCATTATTGGTGTCGGTGGCAGCGCGGGCAACAGCGGTCATGCCGTTAACGATTTTCGCAAGCTGTGCGGAATCGAGGCCTATGCACCTACGGACAATGTTTCCGAACTCACGGCGCGGACCAACGACGAGGGCTGGCCCACGGTTTTCGCCGAATGGCTGAAAGTAAGCCGCGCGAATGCGTCGGATGCAATTCTTGTCTTCTCGGTGGGCGGCGGCAATCTGGAAAAGAATGTCAGTCCAAATATTGTAGCCGCAATTCAAGAAGCGAAGCGGCGCGGCCTTAAAATCTTCGGTATCGTTGGCCGCGACGGCGGCTATACCAAACAAGAAGGTGACGTTGTCGTCGTTGTGCCAACCGTCGAGGCCACGCGGGTGACTCCTCACGCAGAGGCGTTTCAAGCGGTTATCTGGCATTGCCTGGTTTCGCATCCCAAACTGCAAATGAATGCGACGAAGTGGTAGAGCTACCCGGCGATCCCATGAAACCTTCGCAGAACGTGAGTAGTGCGGATCGCTCCCCCGCAAGAGGTTTACCATTGTATTTAATTCTGCGATCGCAATTGCCGAGTGCCATGTGCCTGCTGCTACGAGCACCTCTGGCTAATCCTCGCCTGTGGATAGGACTGGCATGGATGGACATCGTCCAAAGCTATCGCCGCACATTTCTCGGGCCGCTTTGGATCACGCTAAATCTGATCATCTTCGCGATAGCAATGACGTTCGTCTACGGTGCGTTATTCGCCATGCCGACCCGCGAATACGCAGCATACATCGTTTGCGGGATGATGCTGTGGCTCTGGATCTCGGCGCTGCTGACCGAAGTTGGCCAAACTTTCATGAATTACGCGCATTTTCTGAAGGGTTCTCTCATCGACAAGTCGATGTTCATTTGGACAGCGGCATTCCGGCAAGTGATCATTTTTGCTCATCACCTCCTCGTCTATATCGCACTGATCCTCTTGGGCGTTATCACGCCGACGATCTACACGTTGTTTGCCTTTCCCGCGGTGGCGGTCTTATTTTTGATGTCGATTCCAATTATCGCGCTCGCGGCCATCTTGTTTGCACGTTATCGAGATTTGCCGCGGCTCGTCAGCAGCATCATCGTCGTCCTTATGCTTATCACTCCGATATTTTGGGAGCCAAGTATGATGACAGGCTGGCGCACCTTGCTCATTGATTACAATCCAATCTACTATCTGATCGAATTCGTGCGTCGCCCCCTACTCGGACAGCAACCGGATCCGCTCATCGTCACGGTCGTTCTTGGCATGACACTTGTATTGTGGCTTGCGGGGTCATTGTTGTACAGGCGATACGAACGCTACGTCATCTTTTGGATCTAGGAGTCACCATGAATGAATGCAGCGTCGCTCTGCGCGATGTGCACCTGAACATTCCGGTATTTGCGCCCAATCAACAGCGGCTTCTCCGCAAACCGCTTTTCATGTCGTCCGTGGGCGGCAATTTCGATACACGTAATGGAAAAATTTACGTCGAAGCTCTTAAGGGCGTATCGTTCAAATTGAAGGAGGGCGAGCACCTCGGCCTCATCGGGCATAACGGTGCGGGAAAATCGACCTTGCTGAAGGTTATTGCCGGAGTTTACCCGCCGAGCAGAGGCGAGGTAACAGTGCAAGGCTCCATCGGGTGCCTTTTCGAAATGGGCGGCGGAATCGCCGGCGAGATGACCGGATATGAATGCATCAAGTATCAGCATCTGGTTCATGGCAATCCCAACGAGGATTGGCGTGAAGTGGCGGAAGAGGTCGCTGCGTTCACGGAACTCGGCTCATATCTCAATCTGCCGCTGCGTACATATTCTGACGGCATGCGGGCGCGGCTAATTGCAGCTGTGGCGACAGCATGGAACCGTGACATCCTTCTCATCGATGAAGGAATCGGAGCTGGCGACCAGGCGTTTCAAGAGAAATTTGCGATCCGAATTGAAAAATTCCTCAAGCGCGCGGGCCTGCTGGTGATTGCGTCCCACAGCGTGGCGCTGCTGAAAACGCATTGCTCGCGAGGAATCCTGCTTTCGCATGGACAAGTTGTTACGAGCGGAACGCTAGAGGAAGCTCTGGCAGCCTACGTTAACCCGAAGTAGATTGCCTCAACCGGCACCGGGCGCGGGCTGGCCGGCATCGAGGCGCCCATACAGAGGGCTTTCTGGCTTTGTCCTTAGGGGGTCGAAGTCCTTAGAGTCCGTCCGGAAACATGTGTTTGATTTGACTCATTTTTCTAGACCAAGAATCCAGTGACTTGCCGGAAAGATGCTTGCTGAGGGCCCCATGCCAACTTTCATCCAATGCTTTCAAGCTAAACTTTCCGGACAGACACTTAGGGGGTCGAATCGATTTTACCCTCCTTTTGCGCCAAAATATGTAGATAGGCGGAAGTCACTGGAGACGTATCATGACCGCAGTTGATGCTCCTCTCGTGAGCATTTTGATCGCGACCTACAACCGAAGTCGTCTGCTACGGCGCGCGATCGAATCCACGTTGGGGCAAGACTTCACTAATTTTGAGCTCGTCGTGATTGACGATTGCTCGCCGGACGATACAGCCAAAGTCGTTGCCGCCTTCAACGACCCGCGTATACGCTACATCCGCAACGAAACGAATGTCGGATCGAAGGAGGGAGACCGCGCGATCCTTCGCCGTTTCGTCTATGAGCTGATGCGAGGAAAATATTTTGTATATCTCTGCGACGATGATTACTGGTTGTTCCCCGATCTCTTGAACAGGCAGGTCGAAGCCTTCCGCACCCATGACAACCTAGCAATGGTGATGGGCGGACAGCTTGCTTATTTCTTGACGACGCCAGATTCCTATTTTGGACACTCTACCGATGACACGTTAACGGTAACTCTCCACAATCTTGATCGCTTTTTTGATCCGAAAACGAAGATAACCAAGAGCCCTCACTTTTATTTTCACGGCAACGGCAAAGCTCTATTTCCGGAAGGATATATGACGCCGGAGGCCTTCCTTTTGGAGTTCGCCAAAGAACCAACAACCAAAAATATTATCGGCGGTGCGATGCTTTATTCGCGCGAGATCTTTATCCGCTCCGGCACACTTAAATCGCCGCAAGGATCACAGTGGCAGGCTGGATATGAGTTGAAGCTCGGACCGGCCTGCTACGGCGGGACGATCTATTTTGACGAGCCCTCAATCGTGAGCGAAATCCGGCCCTCCAACGCAAGCTTCCAGCGCACTCAAGTAGAGCACTACCTTGACAGCATCAAGAGCATCGAGATCGCCTTTGAGACGCCACTTGCTGACCCTAAACTGGCCGCGCGCTGGAAATCCTTGCGGAAAATCAGGGCTGAGACAATTCGCAATCTAAGTTACGCGTTCCAAGCTAATGCACTAACTATTCTGCGCGAAGGCTCTTTAAGCCTGTGTAGCGACGACAATGTACGCTATCCGGTCACTGCACGACATGTTGTGCCGGCCTTGTGGCGCAACAGAGCGCTGCCGGGATCTGCCTTGGTGAGATGCAACGCCCTCTATGGTCTTCACTGGTTGACCGGAGGCCGGCTCTTCAAACGCGAGCAATACTGGCGACAACGGCTATCGCACTTGAAGCAGCGAACGCTGGCAATGCCACAGCAGGTGTGGCGCCGAGTTTGGGAAGGACTTCGCGCCATATGGCGCTACCTTCCTCAAACACTTCAAAAAGTCCTTCGTCCAAGGTAAGGACGACTTGCGTCATTTGAAAGATATATCGAGACAACCAAAATGCAGAGCAAGAAGTACAGCGATAAGCTGCTGCCAAACCAAGAGTTTTTCCGTTATCTTTACCGGGACAGCGCTCCCTTCGAGACTGCATTATACGCGCTCGTGGCATCCTATGCCCGCGACTATGAGTCGTCTCAATTCAAATTAACCACGCCAAAGACAATCGATTTCGAGGAGATGTCCACGCCGCCGTGGCAACTTGCCTTATTTGACACCATTATCAAGCTGACGGGCGTTAAAACAGTGCTTGAAATCGGCTCCTTTATCGGCCATTCGGCGATGCAGTTTGCACGCATGGTTGGCGATGGTGGCCACGTCACCACCATTGAGCTGGGCCAGGAATTCGCTGACATCGCCCGCGGGAACTTCCAGCGTAACGGCTTTGAGAAACGCATCACGCTGCATCAAGGCGACGCCGGCGCTATCTTGGACAGTCTTTCACCCAATAGCTTCGATTTGATTTTCGTTGACGGCAGCAAACAGGACTATCTCGAATACACGCTCAAGGCAGAAAGGCTGTTGACCGCGCGTGGCATCATTGTCGTTGACGACGTATGCTTCCATGGGGACGCCCTGAACCAGGAACCGACCACCGACAAGGGTCTCGGTTGCAAACGCCTACTCGACTATTTCAAAACTGACGATCGCTTTCAGCGGCTGCTGCTACCCGTGGCAAATGGGATTTTGGTGCTTTACAAAAATCTATAATAGCGCTGAGGCGGGACGAGAATCACTCAACGATGAGAATTCTAATTTCAGTAGCTGTGTGGGGGCGCAAATACGCCGCAACTTTCTCCAACTACTCCCTCGCCAGTCTATTGTCGCCGCAGAATATTCCGCGGCTCGCCGCAGAGCACGATGTTACTTGCCATATCGTGGTAACTGCCGCGGACAATGAATGGCTGCGCCGCCAGCCGGCGATCGTGCGGCTCGAACGTCACTGCAACGTCATCTGGGATCTGATGGAGTCCCACGGGATCGATCCAAAATTAGTTCCCGTCGGAACCGATGATCGGAAATATCCCTTTCTGAGTCGCCTCCAGAACCTCGCGTTCGCCAGATCGCAAGACCACGACGCCATCGTGTTCAACTATGCAGATTTCATTTGGGCGGATGGCAGTCTCACCGAGGCCCTCGCAATGTTGCACGAGGGCGTCGATGCAGTTCTTTCGTTTTGCCTACCGGTCGATCATTCCGCTGGCATGAAGGCCCTCGATAGGCATCGGCAAGCTTCAGACGAAACTCTCAATTTGCCGGCGCGAGAGCTTGCTCGGATTGCAATCGACCATCTCCATCGAGAAGCAAGGTTGCGTTTTTGGGATGCGCCGAAATTTACAGCCTGGCCGACCTATCTCTTGTGGTCAGCGGGAACGGACGGGGTCTTGATCCGCGCTTATCATCAGACCGTCCTCGCCTTGAGGGTTAAGCATGACGACCCAGGATTTTGTCTCGGTATCCGCCGCGGCAGCCTGGACGGATACTTCACCTCGAATCTTGCTACCGAAGGCCACGCGATCCACGCGACGGACTCGGACAAAGTTATGGTATTCTCGCTCTATCACACTGTGCTCAGTACGATACTGCGGGGCGAAAGCCGCGAATACGCACTCCGCAAGTTGCTGCAAATCGCGGTTAGCCAAGAGCAACGGCGCTTTGCCGAAGTGCCGATCCGCGTCAAGTCTAGATTCACCGATGAAGCAAAATGGGAAAATGTCGAACGGACTTCATGGGCGCTCTTGCACAACCTGCACCAGACGACCCCCTTCGACCGAGTGACCTACGAACGCCGTCAGCAAGAAAGTGGAGATCTGGAAAGCGCATCGCGGCGGCGCACCCTGAGCGACAGGACCTACCGCTATATCGTCACCCGTCTCGTCCATAGCGCACTCGGACCTGGCATAAAAAAATTGATGGGCGGGTCTGCGCGCAGATTGCGTCTGACAATCGAACGCTGGATTGTTCGCTCTAGAAGCTAGGAAAGACTCGATTGTGCACCAATGAGAAGAACCCTTAAGCTATATGCGGCCGGCCGTTTATCTTGTTCCACCAGTCGTTCAGCAGCAAGTGTGCACCCCTGAAATAGGTCTGGATCGTCTCCGCACGTGGCACCACGCCGAAGCGCAGGCATTCGACGGGTAAGTAGAGCAAGATTGGCATCGGCAGGTGTGGACGGATACGCTTTACGCCTTGCTCCAGCTCACTACCGTGGACGTGGCGATACGCCACGACTAGCCCGCGCGCGATGAGCAGATGCCACCAAGCGAGGTAGCTACGCCTGTTCCGGCCCGACATGAAGTCACGCTCCTTGAGCTCGGCCATTAGTCGTTTTGCGTACTGGTAGTAGCAATAGGCAAAGGTCAACGGATATCGCTCGGTATAGCCCTCGACGACCGAGCGCCGGATCGGCGCCTCGCTCTCGAACTCGATGTCACCGGTAGTCGCGAGCATGAACAGGTTGTCGATGTCGATGCCGGAGGCATCCTCGAGGCCATAGGCCCTTAGATCAAGCGTACGTGGGATGCCTGCTCTTCGAGCAGCAGCGACGCGCACGATAGCGTAGGCGCCCGCGTGCTGCAGCATCGTGTCATGAACGTAGATAGCGAGAAATTCTTTTCCGCTCATGCGGTTGTAGTTGAAGAGAAGCGGCCGGTCGGTCTCATATCGGTCGATCTGCCGCAATGGCAGCATCACCAGGGTGATCTTGGGGTCGGCATCAAGCTTAGCAAGCCCCCTGATAAATGGTCCGGCGTTGATGAATTCATCCTTGTCGGTAAACAATGAAGTGTACTCAGCGTCGCAAAGCTCACGATAGTACCGCACGAGCGACGCCGCGACGCCCATATTGGTCGGATTGCAGGTGTAGATAACGCGTTCGTCGTCAAAGCTTCGACAGACCATCTCCGTAGTCGCAAGACCAAGGCCCGGGATGTCGTCAAACGTGGTTGAGGCATCATCGATGACAACGAAGCACATTCCAGGAACGCCAAGCGCAAGTCCGGTCTTGACAAGATGATGGAGGCGCTTGGGGCGGTTGAATGTCGGGATCAGAACGTCGAGTTTGCGTTTCGGAGGCCGCTTGGTTGTCTTTGCCGAATCTTCGAGCGGCGGTGGGAGATTCTGGGTGGGCATCCGCGCCGGAAACTGCGTGCGCGTTCGCTCATCGGTCGAACGGGACAGAAGCTGCGAGGCGTATTTCATCGCGAAATAGCGACCAATTCGTCCAGAAATCCCACGGTGGTACTTTTGATTGAGTGCATCAAATGTGGCACAAACTTCGTCAGCGAACTCGGGACTCGCTACCCGATAGGTCGATGGAGACAGCGCCTCCCGCACGGTCTCAATCATATCATCGGGTTCATTGGGCACGAGTGTAATGCCTGCGGGCTCGAGAAGGAACTGATGATCGCGATGAACGACATCGCTGCCGAGTATTTCCTGCAGCGTGAGGGCACGGCCTTTGGTATGGGAGAAATAGAGCTGAGGTACAAAAATATCGTCCGGATGCCACGGGAAGCCGGGATAGATTGGATAGTTGACTTCACAGACGGGGCGCCCGAAAGCATGGGCTACGGTGTGAAGGCCCGAGGGGGAGGACACGAACAGTTCGCATTGCGCGCAGAGCGCGACGTCGAGCACTGCGGTTCTCTCAGGCGAGACAGCGTAATCGACAACGCGTGAGCCTCCGCACTGGGCGAGATCGAGCGGCGGCATCGATCCGTCGCCCATGCGGATGACCCAAAACCCCATGTCTACGATGGCGCGGATAAGCGGGTAGTAACTCTCGATCGTAGTGTTCCGGAATCGTTGCGCCATCTCCCGCTTCTCGCCGTAGAACCCGATCGAGCGAACGTGGAGGCAAATAAAGCGCTCACCCTCCTTCATGCCCCATTTGGTGTGCACCTCGCGCAGTGCCGCAGCATGGTCTTCGCGTAGATGCAGCAAGGGCAGCCGACCGGAGCGCTGCCATGCTCGCTGGATTGCCGCCATGCCCTCATGCACGAAAACGATCTTGCCGTCCTTCGGCAGGACCCAGTTCCAATTCACGGAGTAGACAGGCTCTAGCGGTGCGAGCCCGGCAATCTCAGCCTGTTTCGACACAACCGTGATATATTCCTTCCAATAGTCGAGAAATGCATCGTTGACGATGTTTTGCGGTGGGGCCAACAGGTAATAAGGACGCTGGTCGTTGGTAAGGATCTTGTACTTGATGAACGCGTCGATATGGCCCATCAGGCCAATGCTTTCAACACAATTGCGCGGCAGGTATAAGCATGAATTGATCGGCAGGCCTGCGGCCCGCGCCATTTCATCCCGCAGTTCTTCGGCAGCGGCGTATGTCCGAATGGCTTCTTCGAAGCGGCCTTGAAACCACAGGTTCCTCCCGAGCGCTCGAACCGGATCGATCCAGACCGGTGCCGATGTCATGGCGCGGCGCAGCAATTGCTCGGCCGTGCGAAGGGCAGACATCAGGCACAGGTAGTCGATAACGCGGCTCGTTGAGTCTTCAACGAAGATCGCCGCCATATAGCGTGCATTGTCGATAGGCTCGATTGCAATGTTGGGTACGACGGTAAAGCTCCACGCCCGCGGAAGAAACGCAGCTTCAACCGCATCGGCATCACCCGCGGCGAGGAGAGCATCCAGGTCTCGATTTGCCGCTTCGTTCGCTGGCAGGCTGGGTGTTGCGGCACGATGTAGCGAAGGCAGCCTGCTTAACAGCGGCATTCGGATCAATCGACGTGCCAGCGCGGCGCGCAGGACTGGAGGATGCCTGAGAGCAAACAATATCTGTTGGCCACGGCGCAACAAAGACACCCGCGCCACTCCTTGTTTGAGCGCGGCACGCAGCAACGGCGGCTGCCGCAGAACATGTACTTTCCGTTGGATTTGACCGATGGCCCGACGCGTCGTGTTTTGCATTTTTTGAAATTCAGATGTGGTCCATATCCGATGAATCAAGATCTTGAAGTGCCGCAGAACATGCCGGTAAAGGAAACTCCGCCTTGCCATCTCTGGGACGATACCATGTGTTTCGTAGTTCTGTTGATAGCTAGGCGGGTCGAAGGCAACGGATGCATGGGCCTGTCGGAGCAGGTTCCAGGATGTGTCGGCAACCTTGCTCCAAAGCGTCTCGTCGCCGTCACGCAGCCTTAGAAGGAACGGACGCGCGGCAAGACGACGTTGATCCAGGGTGACCTCCGACCGCAGAACATTCGCCAAAGACGATTCGCGCGTCACGTGCGGCGGCAATCGGGAATCCACCGGCGTGTCGTAGAGGGAGAACACCAGCACTTTGTCAGTATCCGTCGCGAACGCGATTGAATCGCTCTTTGCGAGTTGCGCTGCGAAAGATGAATCTAGGCTGCCCCGTAAAATCCCTCGCACGTATTGAGGATCATCCGGACGCACACGCATGGCCAGGATCGACTGGTGGTAGGCTCTAATCAGAAGGCCGTGGTTGCCCACTCTCCAGATCAGATAGGAAGGCAGATTGGTGAATCTCGGCGACTCTTCCCACAAGCGTAATTTCGCTTCGCGATGAATGCACTCGATGGCGATTCTTGCGCCATCGCGCGGTGCGAGCTGTACGACTTCAGGGCCATTAGTTTGCCGATATTTCTCCAGCGCAACCATCGCCAAATCACGATCAACCGGAAGACAAAATGCGAATATCGCATCGAGCGGCTCGCGGCCTCCCATGAGCAGATCCAGAGCGTGGGTGAGACTGCCATCCGCCCAAATGAAGTCGGCATAGTTGAAGACGATGGCATCATGATCGACCGAGCGGGCGATAGCAATGTTCTGAAGAGCGCTCAGAAACGGATACTTTTCGCCGCTCGGCCCCTCCGGCGGATTTAAGACTCCGAAATCTTCGATGAGTTCCCACTCGATCGCGCAGTAGCGTTGCAGTTCGACCACGGCCGGGTCGTGCAACAGTCGATGCCTATCGACTCTTCTTGTGCAGATGTGGAAGGTTACCGCCGCGCGTGTTGCGAGCTTTGGAATATTCTCACGCGAGAGCAAAGTTGCAAGGGAGAGCCTGGTGAAAATTGAACAATACGACTCTCCCCAAATGGCGGTGGAGATGAGGACTTTCATACCGGTTACTTGCGGTGGAAAAGTGGAAGACTTTTGTCGCGCAGCGGCGGAGACTGCACCTCACACCGCCCAATTTCGTGGAAGCATTCTATTGGAATCACAATCCTCAATCAACATTCAGTCCGATTTCGTATCCACAGAGCGACTCTGAAATTCCCACCTGCCATTCATATTTATTTACACGAAGTTCAGGTGCATTGGGGGCGCACGTCCGGCAAAGTCAGGCGCTTCGATACGGCCCTTCATGTAGCCATCGAGAAACTCATTGACGTTGTGCTGAAGGCAGAGTGAGCCGCACATGCCCTGAGCATTGAACTCGGGACCGGCGATATAGTTCATCACTTCCCAATACTGATCCGAGTTCCAGATGTTTATGAAGCGATCGTCACAGATATTACCGATATGGAATTTCTTGTAGCGCTCATTGAAAAGCATACCGCACGGTGCGATCAGTCCGGACCCTGAAATCTGAATCATGAAGGGCGCGCCGTAGCAGCGCTGGTAGCTTCGCTGCCCCTGTGCGTCAATCTTCGACCACTTCACCCGGACCTTGTAGTTCTCGTTCGAGAGACCTTCCGCCTCGCGCAGCGTGCCATAGAGCTGCTCGTAACCTGAATAGTCCACGCCCAGATCACCGTCCTCGTTATCAGAACAATGCTTGATCACGAGATAGTCGGCCCCCAGCTCCTTGCCGAGACGCGCCAGCGGCATGATTTGATCGGCGTATTGCGGCATCAGCACCATCTGCATGCCGATAGTGACCGGCAGGTTGTTCTTCTGCTTGATATCGGCCATATCGCGGATGTTCTGGCACACGCGGTCGAACCAGCGCTCCTTGACGCCCATGATCTCAGCATACCGCCCGCTCTCGCCGGCCGAGATATTGACCCGCACGTAGGTCAGCGCGGGCAAAATCTCTTCGAGTTTTCGGCGCGTGAATACAAACGCGTTGGTGCCAACTGCCATGGAGAGACCCAATTCATGGCCGCGCTTCACCGCATCGATAAACACGGGGGAAATGGTGCTCTCTCCGTCGGAAACGAACGAAATGCCCCTGACGCCAATTTTGGCGCAGTCCTCCAAGAAATCAAAAATAACTTGCCGGTTGATGACCTTGCGATCGTTCTCCTGCAGCATCGCGTAGCAATAGTGACAAGCGAAGTTGCATGCGCGGGTGAGCGCCATATCGATAGTGATCGGCGCAATTCGTTCCCCCCGCTCCCAGGCGCGAACCCGGTCCTGGTGCCAAGCGATCTTGGTACCGTCGAGGATGAGGTCGGTATGGTCGGTCATTCCGGTCATGATACATCCCCCGCCGGTTCCGTCGGCCCCAGGCGCCGGAGTGCATTATCGTCTTTCATCTCTTCCATGTAAACCTCTAGACGATCTCCAGTAATCTTGCGTATTTGGCGTTCGAATTCCCGCAAAAGCGGTGGTTTTTTGTCAACCCCGATGCGTGGTCCAAATCCAACGATGATACGCTGCGTTTTCTCGATCTCCGCAAGGTAAAAGTCTTCTGCTTCGAGTTGCCGCTCTGTGCGAAAGATTTCGATCAGCGGCTGGAGCGTTGCCAGCCGTTGGTCAGCACTTTGACCACGCCACGCTTTCGATAACGCAGGAATCCAGAAATTGTCAGTTGGTTTGGCTTTCGTGGCTGTCTCGTGGTCGGCAAGAATGCGGCGAATAAGCCGGTCGCATACACCGAAGGCGGAACCGGCGCTGCGCGGAGTCAGGATACCGGCAACGACACTCGTTGGACGATCCTCCCGAAGCCGATCGAGTGCATGAATTGTTCCATGATCTGCCGCCTCGCGCAGTGGCAACCCCTCGATTGATTGACAGAAGACGTCGACTATTCCGACAAGCACCGCGTCATCGGCGCCATCATGCCGAGCCTCCCGGACGAGGTTGCGGGTTGTGGATTCCACTCTCACGCCGAGGGTCAAGCCATTCTCAGCGGCCGTGTAAACTAGTTCCGCTTGCTCCGGCGTCACGGATCCCCTGCGCATCGCCCGCTTGGCGGCAGCACGCGCTGCGTCCGCAAACGCCGGATGAACGATGCCCTGCTCACCCGTCATATCGGTCGACTTGCCCGAACACCCAGGGCAAAGCCGCCCGGTGCGGCTTCCATTCGCGGGGAGCCAAGGTCCTGGACGGCCGCCAAAAGGGCGCGGCGTTGACTGTCGTCCATGGTCGATTCGGAAAACCGGATGAGAAGATCGTCACAACCCGACGACAGGGCTGATTCCGCCATATTGAATGCGCTCTTGATCGGGTCTTCGTCAGGTACCCAGGTTTCCAGATATTGGCTGTCGGCACCGTGGTTGCGCAGTTGCGTCACGAGCTTCCGATTGAAGTCGGCGGTGAGCTGTTCGAAGTCAAAAACCACCGCCATGCGAACCTGCTCCCGAGATTTGTGGCCGGCATCTGTTACCCTGAAAGGTAACATGCGAATCCGATTTTGACGTATAGCATAACAAGCCTGCCGGAGCCTTAAGTTAACGCCCAGAAGCAGATCGATGGGCCACCCGGAATCCGCGGCACGTCAGCCCTCTAGCCCAACTCCGCTAAAATTAAGGCGAGAAACTGACCGCGAACACCTTCTTCGAAGGACCGAAGGCTGGGAACCTTTAACGCAAAATCCAGGAAGCCGGCCACTTGCCGAATTCCCTATTCAAGCGGGATTTCAAGGCTATACTATGACGTATCCATCATATCATGCACATGGGGCGAGTAATTGTTGATCAGTGAACACAGTGGCCGGGCTGCGGAACAGGGGGGACCGGCCGACGTGCAGTTTGCGCGATCCAAAATCCGCTCCTTGAACGAGCTGGTGAGTCTGGCGGACACGTTACGCCAGGCGGGCCATCGTGTCGTGCTCGCGCATGGCGCCTTCGATCTGCTGCATCTGGGTCATGTCCGCTATCTGGAGGAAGCGCGGTGCCAGGGAGATAAGCTTATCGTGACTGTCACGGCCGATAGTTTCGTAAACAAGGGCCCTTCGCGGCCCGTATTTCCCGAACTGCTACGCGCGGAGATGATCGGAGCGTTGAGCTGCGTCGATTGGGTTGCGATTAATCATGCGCCCACGGCCGTCAACGTCATTGAAGGGCTGCGGCCCGATATCTATGTCAAAGGCATCGAGTACAAGGATGCTGCAAACGACGTTACCGGTAAGATCCTCGAAGAGCAGGCCGCGGTCGAAGTCTATGGCGGCCGGATTCACTTCAGCGACGACATCGTCTTCAGCTCATCGTCCCTGATTAACCAGCATATCGATTTCGGCGATCCGAAGCTCCGTACCTATCTGGATAGCGCCCGGAAGCGCGGATTCCTCGATCGCTTGCCCAATCTCATCGAACGCATCAGCAACTTGCGCGTCCTCTTGGTCGGCGAGACGATTATTGACGAATATGCTTATGTCTCGCCCCTCGGAAAGCCGCCAAAGGAATTGGTCCTGGCGACTCTCTATCGCGGACGCGAGACTTTTGCCGGCGGTGTGGTGGCCGCGGCCAATCATGTTGCGAGTTTTTGCAAGGAAGTGCAGATCCTAACTTGCTTAGGAGCGCACGACAGCCATGAGCAGCTCGTAAGGGACTCGCTCAAGCCCAATGTGAAGCTCTGGGCGGTTCATCGGGATGACGCACCGACGCTTCGCAAGTTGCGTTACGTCGAACCGGATTTTTTACGCAAGCTATTTGAAATTTACATCATGGACGACTCGCGCTTGCCGCCTAAACTGGAGGAGTCCTTCGAAGAAGAGATCGTCCGGCAGGCCAAAGACTTCGACGTCGTCATCGTGACCGACTTCGGGCACGGCCTCCTGTCTCCTCGCTTGCGTCATGCACTTCTTGAGTCCAGCCGCTACATCGCTGTAAATGCGCAAAGTAATTCGGCGAACCACGGATATAACCTCGTCAATAAATATGAGCGCGCAGACTACGTCTGCATTGACGCGCCCGAGGCGCGGCTCGCGGTGGCCGACAAGGATGCCGATCTGGTGAACATCGCGAGCGATCTGATCCATTCCAAGATCAACTTCGATCGATTGATCCTGACGCACGGCCGCAACGGCTGCGTGACTTATGACCGAACCACAGGAACCCATCGAGTACCCGCCTTCTCCACACGCATCGTCGACACGATGGGAGCGGGTGATGCTTTTCTGGCGGTGACCGCGCCGCTTGCCGCGGTCGCCGAGGATATGGAGATGGTCGGGTTCATTGGCAATGTCGTAGGCTCGATCAAGGTCGGGATCGTGGGGCACCGCCAGTCGGTGGACAAGGTGAGCGTGCTCAAATACATCCAAACCTTGTTGAAGTAGGCTCTTGTGCTCGGAAGGGATTAATTCGTGGACACCAGCATCGGAGAATATTTTCGTCACCTCGGCAAGGTCGGCGCGGAAATGCAGGCAACGGACGTCGCAGGCGCGGTCCTCGCGCTCGATGATGCGGCCCGCCGCGCAGTCGGTCTTGCCCTCGACGCGAAGAGGCTCGGTGCACGCGTTATATTTGTGGGCAACGGAGGTTCCGCCGGAATCGCCAGCCATATGGCGACCGACTGGCTGAAGAATGGCGGCTTCGCCGCTCTATGCTTTAACGACTCAGCCATGCTGACCTGTATTTCCAACGATCTTGGATATGACCAAGTTTTCGCCCTGCCCTTGCAGCGTCACGGCCGGAAGGACGATCTCCTCTTTGCCATCTCAAGCTCCGGAAAGTCGGAGAGTATACTGAATGCCGCGGCTGCTGCGCGCAGCGCAAGCATGAAGGTTGTGACATTATCGGGTTTTGGCGCGGACAACCCGTTACGCAGGCTTGGCGACCTCAATTTCTGGGTCCCCGACGGCCATTACGGCTTTGTGGAGATTGCCCATCTAACGTTATGCCATGCTATCCTCGACATCGTGATGGGGTGGCGCAAAGTAGGCGATCTGCCGGTTGTGGCAGCGGCCGCATCACGCTAATCAGCTTCGCTGTATGACCGAGACACTTATGCTGGCGCGCGCGGCGAGAATTTCGAGGCGGCACTTGGGCTGACTCCCTTCCCTCTTCGTATTCGCATGTCTAAAGCGTTCCCTTTGGATAAGCCAAATCCGCTTTCAAGGACCCTTTAACAAGCCTTCTTACAAAGAGTGAAATGGCAACGGAGATGCTTTTATGAAGGTCCGCTATTCCTATCTTCAGCAGCAATTCGGAGACTGTGAGGATCTCTGGGGCAAGCTCCGTGAATTTGTAGCGACCGGCGACTTTACGTTGGGCAAGCCACTTGCCGAATTCGAGCGGAGCTTTGCAGCGCTGATTGGCACCAAGCACGCCATCGGCGTGAATTCCGGGACCGATTCGCTCAAGCTCTCGCTGGAAGTCCTCGGTGTTGGACCCGGTGATGAGGTCATCACCGCCGCCAACACCTTCGTGGCCACCGTCGGCGCAATTTGCGAAGTGGGCGCAACGCCGGTCTTCGTAGACTGCGATGACACGTTCTGCATGGACGTCTCGAAGCTCGCAGCTGCCATCACGCCACGCACCAAAGCACTCATGCCGGTCCACTTTACCGGATACATGACCGACATGAGGACGCTTCTACCGATCGCCGAACGGCATGGGCTTGTCGTGATCGAGGACGCTTGCCAATCGATCCTTGGAGCGATCGACGGCCGCAATGCAGGGACCTGGGGCAACACAGCCGGCTTCTCACTGCATCCTTTGAAAAATCTCAATGTCTGGTCCGATGGCGGCGTGATCGTCACTAATGACGATACGCTCGACAAGAAGCTGCGCTTATTGCGCAATCATGGGCTGGCAGACCGCGATACGGTCGTTATTATGGGGCACAATTCCCGCCTCGATACGTTTCAGGCGGTCGTCGGCAACTGGCTGCTGCCGCACACGAAATCCATTGCCGACCGGCGCATCGCCAACGCGAAATTCTATGACGACCACCTTCGCAAAGTGAAGGAGATCAGCCTGCCGCCGCGCTTTCCCGATATGCACTGCGTCTATCACCTTTATATTGTCTTCGCTGAGCGTCGAGACGACCTGCTGAAATTCTGCACCGACCGCGGCATCGAGGCAAAAGTACATTATCCTGTGCCAATCTACCGCCAGCCCGCGCTCAAACATTTAGGCCACAACGAGGGCGATTTTCCGGTCACTGACCGACACACAACGGAGATCATCACCTTTCCTTGCGACCAGCATTTGTCCCAGCAGGAGATGCAATTCGTCGTCGACACCGTGACGGAGTTCTATCGTGGTGGCTAGTCAGCACATTCACTACGTTGATATTGGCGCGCAATACGCGGAGGAGCGCGATGACCTTAGGGAAATCTTCGATCGCGTCATGAGTCATGGCCAGATGGTCGGCGGGGACGAGATCGAAGCGCTGGAGGAAGAACTTGCCGCATTCCACGGAGTGCAACACGTCGTGGCGCTTAATTCCGGCACAGATGCGCTCAAACTAGGCCTCCTCGCGATGGGCATTGGACCCGGCGATGAGGTGATCACACCACCCAATTCCTTCGTCGCTTCGACCGCAGTCGTGGTGGAGATAGGCGCTCGCCCGGTCTTCGTTGACGTGCTTGAGGATCAGAACGTTGATCCGGACAAGATTGAAGCTGTCATTACGGCGCGCACGAAGGCCGTCATGCCGGTGCATCTAACCGGTCGCGTGGCGGACATGGATAGGATCATGGCCTTAGCCCGGCGCCACGGGCTTCTTGTGATCGAGGATTCGGCTCAAGCCGTCGGCTCGCGTTATCGCGGCAAGCTTTCGGGTACGTTTGGCGAGGTTGGATGCTTCTCCACCCATCCACTCAAAAATCTCAATGCTGCCGGCGACGGCGGATTCATCACGACCAACGATAGAAAGATAGCCGAGACCGTGGGCCTGCTGCGCAACCACGGCCTCGCCGACAGAAATACCGTCGTTAGATTTGGAACCGTTTCGCGCATGGACACGCTCCAGGCTGCGATCCTGCGCTACCGATTGAGCCGGCTCGATCTCACCATTGAACGCCGGCGGCGAAATGTTGCCCTCTATCGCAGCCTGCTCGATTCGAAACTCATTTTTCTTCCACCCGAAGGGCAGGATGAATTCATCGCCTACCATACGTTCGTTATCCAGGTTGATCGCCGCGACACCCTTCAGGCCCGCTTGGCGGAATGCGGCATCGATACCGCGATCCACTACTCGATCCCGATTCATTTGCAACCCGCCGCGCGCTTTCTGGGTTACAATCGCGGCGACTTTCCAATTTGCGAGCGCCAAGCCGAGCGCATACTTACGCTTCCGATACATCCATGGTTAAGCGAAGAGGATGTGGGAGTGGTCGTGCGCGCGGTAAATGACTTTCTGCGTTCCGGTCGCGGAAATGGTAACTGAACGGCTCTCGCCGGTTCCGGCGCATGCGCTACATTGAGCTCGATTCGATCGTTCTTGTTTGCTCATGGCGCTTGGACTATATAGCGAGTAAACTGGCATCGCATGCGGGCGATCTTCGCTAACATGTTGCAGGAACAGGCATTATGAATGCTTTCGAGCCGCCGCGCGAAGACTTTTATGCGGCGCACCAAGAGGCCGGCGAGGTCGCCAGTTTGGTTGGCCGCCATAAGATTCCGGTCATGTTGGAGGATTTTCAGGATCCCCACAAAATCTTCCATCACGTCGACCGTGTGCATGAGCTCGCCACCACCGGCGATACCCGTCCGGTCCACATGACCATCGGACTCACCAATTACTGCAATCACAAGTGCTCCTGGTGCTATATCAACTGGCATCAGGCGGGAAAGCTCAGCGATCGTTCCGGATACCAAGGCGAAAAACCCAAGAAGGCGATCAACGCTGATTGGCGCATCATCGAGGCCGTGCGCGAGGCGCGCGACTTGGGGCTCAAGGCCGTCACCATCGTGGGTGACGGAGAGCCGACGATGCACAACCGCTTCGTGGACATGCTCAACGCGCTGGGCGAGATGGGACTCGACATCGGCATCTTCACCAACATGAGTACCCACAAGCCGGGCGTGTTGGAAGCATTGGTGAAGCACTGCTTTTTCATCCGCTGCAGCATCGATGCCGCCCGGCCCGAGGTCCATGCCGCGATGCATGGGACCGATGACTTCGATTTGGTCGTCGCCAACCTGCGCAAGGTGATCGAGCTGCGCGGCTCGTCTGCCTCTCCGGTGATCGGCGTACAGTACGTGACCAATCACCACAACTACATGGACCTGCCCCACGCGGCCGAGTTCTATCGAGACATCGGGGTGGACTACATATCGATCAAGCCCGCTTACAAGAACGAATTGAATCCCGCACACGAAGACAACGAGCTCGATACTGATCTTGCGCTGAAGTACATGCAGACAGCCAAAGCGTACGAGACCGACCGTTTCAAAGTGTACGCGAAAACTTCCCAGTTCCTAGAAACCTTGCAGTTCAAAACGAACGACGGGCGCTACTACAAGAAGTGCCAGGCCACTCCGTTTTCACCATACCTCGACGAGGACGGCAGCGTGGAGATGTGCGGTAATCTCAAGGGCCGCGGCTACACCATGGGTAATGTCAATCACAACTCTTTCCAGGAAATTTGGAATTCACAGCAGCGCAAGGGCTGCCTGTCCAGAATCGACCTGCACAAATGCCCGGCAGGCTGTAAGCTCGATCCGCTCAACAAGGTTCTGTGGGACGCGCTCTATCCGGACGACAGCCGGGTACACAAGAATTTCGTGTAAAGACTTTACTCATAAGCCAAAATATCAGCCTTACTTGCTTGCCGGTGTGAAACCGGCGGCTACGACGTCGGCCCTGTTGCATTTCCATTTTTGCTGTAGAATACTATAAATTGTATCGCGGCTTAAGTGCAGATAAAGGTTGAACTGGTTGACTTCTGGGGGATTGGCCATGAATAAGACTGCGCTGCCACTTACGATTCTCGCAACATTTGTGGTGTTTTTTCTGCAGGCTGTGCCTGCTCAAGCCCAAGCGACGCGAACCTGGGTCTCCGGGGTAGGCGACGATGCCAATCCCTGCAGCCGGACCGCGCCATGCAAGACTTTTGCGGGAGCCATCTCGAAGACGGCGGCCGGCGGAGAAATCTCCGTGCTCGACCCCGGCGGCTTCGGCACTGTCACCATTACGAAGTCCATTACGTTGAACGGCGACGGGACGCTGGCGGGTATCCTGGCTGCCGGGACCAACGGCATCAACGTCAACGCCGGGGTCAACGACAAAGTGATCATCCGCAACCTGTCGATCAACGGCGCCGGAACTGGTCTCATCGGCATCAACTTCACTGGCGGCGCACAGCTTACTGTCGACAAATGTACGATCTATGGGTTCTTAACCAATGGCATCAACGTTGCAAAATCAGCCGACGGCGAGCTCGATGTCCTAGACACCGACTTCATCAAAACGACCGCGGGAATAAAAATGACCACGACCGCAGGTGCAGTTGTTGCCTCCATCGACAATGTGCGGATAGACAAGATGGCGGGAAATGGTGTTGAGGCCCTCAACAACTCCTTCGCCTTTATCAACAATTCGACCATCTTGTCGAATGGCGGCAGCGGCATAATCGCGTCAGGACCAAGCACTATCAGCGTTACCAACTCACAGCTGCACAACAATGTTACTGCCTTGAATGCGTCGGTCAGCGGCTCGACCATTCGCATCAGCAACAGCAACCTGTTCCAAAATGGGACCGGCTTCGCCATAGCCGGCGGGGCAACCATCGCCAGCGGCGGCAACAACAAGACGGCAGCCAACGGAGGCGGGGGCCCGAACGCAGTTCTAGGCACCCAATAGCTCAAACCGATACGCCGATCATGGCGGCGGGGCCCTGTACGGGCTCCGCCGTTGACCGGCGTACGGAAGCACAATCTGCGAGGTGCGGACAGCGCACTATCCCCGAGCTTCTCGGCGACCGGCATTGCCGTATTCCGCCAACCCTTCGAGCAAAACGTTCAAATCTGAAGAATAGCCATATTTTATCCTGTTGAACCGCTCTTGCTCATATACGAACTGCGGTTCGCCGTCTTTTAACAGCACAAAAGAGGGGTCATGATCCGCAGGCTTCGTTCCGACAATCCATGTCATGTACTCAGTCCCCGCAAATGATCTCTTGATCTCTAAGGCGACTATTCGGCTGGAAATTCGGCGCGATAGCCAGGAAAATAGGACTCATTCTCATTCCAAGCGCGATTGTGAAGGCCCCAGTGAGCCATCGACAGGCGATTGTACGCATCCCGATCATAGATGCACTTTCCAGTATAGTACTCACATGATCTGTTCGCGAAGCCCCGCTTGAAAAATTGCAGCGATTTGTGCCCACCGCCCAGGTGGAACCACCGCACGCCGTTTCCGATTGCCCACAGGGCCACCTCATGTACCAGCAGGTGATTCGGATGCAGCGACAGCGTGGCCGGATTCGAGGCGGCAAGAAAATAATCGAGATAGCCGCGGAAATGTAAGAATAGCGCAACCGCGATCACGTTACCCTGGTGCATGACCGCGAAGCATTTCAAGTCATCGTTGAGCTCTTCCGACAAGTCGATCAGGAAATCGCGGCGAAACTTGAAGTAGCCTTCCTGGTGCTTGCGCAACATGCTCGCGCTGTAGAGCTGGAAGAACGGCTCGATAAAGTCAGGCGCCGGCACCAGAACAACCTGCAATCCACTGTCGTGCGCCTTGCGAATGCATTGTTGATAGCTTGTTCGATACTGTTGGAACACGCCTTCGGCGCCGATGGACAAGTCGATGAGCGCGTTGACACAGTGCAGCGACACGTCGTCCATGCGTCCGATGAAATGCTCATGGTTTGCCAAGAAAGGATGGAAGCGAACGAATTCGGAAATGGTCTTGGTTTCCCGCGCATAGTCGACGAAAGCCATCCTGAAGTCAGCCACCAGATCGGCCGGCTGGTATCCTTTTCGGCACTCATAGACAGGTCCACCATAGCCGTAAGGCGTGGTGATATCGGTGAGCCCGGGCGCCCCCTCGATCGTTCGCCGCAGGAAGGGATAGAGAACGATGCCGCCGTCGCATTCATAGACGAAACACTGCCCTGTTCCATCTCCATATCGTTCGTAAATGCGCGCATAACGCGGAAAGTGGACGAGTTGTTTGTGGGAAATTGCCCCCAAATACTCATGCCACTTGGCTTCATCGCCCGTATGAAGTATTTGATAAGAAACCATCTCAATCCGGCGTGCGGGATACGCTACGATCATGATTTTGTTAGTAGATTATGCCGCCTAGGGCAACTGTGGCATGAGGTCAGTCGTCTCCATGGTGCTGAGAAAAACTATCACACGGCAAGAGGGTTGAGATGACGATTGGAACGACGTGGGTGCACATGTTCTACCGGCACCGCGAGGCGTTTGCGAGTAACTTTCCGGTGGACGAAAGCACCTGGTTGTCGCTGGGTACGCTAAATTTTGAAGTTGCACCTGAAGCTGTGCGGCAATACCGAATTTGCGACGAAGCCAAACATCAGGCCTTGCTCAAGAGCAGCTTGGCCGATGTTCGACTGCACAAGGAACTCTGCGCCGGGCTATTTCGCGACCTTGGATACGGAAAATACGCGGAGCTAGACATCAATGATCGCGCCGAGATCGCATGGGACATGAATGTCCCGATACCCGAGCACTACCACAGTCAGTTCGACCTGATCTACGACGGCGGGACGCTCGAACATATCTTCAATCCGTTTCAGGGCGTCACGAACGTACTGCGGATGACGAAAGTCGGCGGGAAAATCGCCCACTCGCAAGGGATCGGCGACCAGATCAATCACGGATACTGGACCTTCAATCCGAGCTTCTTGGTGGACTTTTACCAGGCGAACGGTTGTGTGGTGCGAAAGCTCTTTGTCATCGACGTGGACGGCACTGAATTTCCGATCGACCACACGATCCCCATGATTCCATTGGGGCGCGGCACCGCCGGATACGTCGGGCCCGCCGCCGTGTTGCTATCGAGCATGCAACTCTTGCGGCACTATCTCCTGGCTGTGCCCAACGAAAAACCCAGCTTCTGGCGCCGCAAGGCCGTGGACCTTCTGGTGCGCTGGTTTGGGCCGCGCGTCATGCAATATCCTAACTTTTCACTGATAGCGGTGTTTGAAAAGCAGAAAGCGGTCGAGAAGATTGCGGCACCGTTCCAGTCTATCTACGCGGCGGATTCGGTTCTCGCGAAACCAGACTAGGCCAAACAATACCACGGTCTGCGGTGGTTCCTACGGAACACGCTCTCGCGCCTGCCGCAGGAACACATCGCTTCCGATCGTTCCTCCTGGTCGAGACAAGGCCGCGCAGGCCTGCGCATAGCTGGCGATGCGCTCCCGGTAAAATCGGCGTATCACGGTATCGCGAAACTTCAGATCATCACCCTCAAGCTTCGCGCCCCAATCCATCAATCGCGTATACTCGTGAGGACCGAAGGGTACGCCGAGCCGACGCGCGTGCTCATCATAAAATGGGGCGTGGTGCACCTTCGCGTGGCACCGCAGAACGCGCCGCCGCCCGTTGGAAATGGCTTTACGGGTAGACTCGGGCCCCGAGCGGACGCTGTGAATCGCCAGCGGACCATCGAGCATCACAAACAAGCGATTGGGCTTATAGGAAATAATATTCATGGGACTCTGACGTCCCAGCTCCTCCCATCGCAGTTGGTCCATCGCGATCATGACAGTCTCATCGAGATCGTCGAGCGCATAGTTGGACTCCCCCGATCGCCCCCCAATACGATGCAGAGCCGTTCCTGAGCTGAGGGTATCCGCAGGGTCGATATAGAGCAGAACCGTGAAGGCCCAATGGGGCGCGTGCCAGAAGTGAGTATGCACGTTGACGCCGCGATACTCCGGCGTGCCCTGCGCGAGCGTTAATGGCCAATCGAGACCGAAATGCTGCTCGGACAGGTCGTCAAATACAACTTTCAGAATTGGAGAGAACACCTGGGCGCAGGATGCTATCATCGCGGGCCAGAACTGCTCGTTGAATGGAACCCAAAACTCTCTTTCCGCATCGGACATCTTGCCATAGTCGCGCTGGTACATATGAAAGATAAAGTTGCCGGGCATTTCCGGGCCGAATGCTTTTGGTCCCGGCCAATTTGCGTTGACGCGCTCTACCATCCCCGGAGAGAGAACATCGTCCACGACAATGTGCGGAACGGCGAAGCCCTCGATCTGCGTAGCCACAATCTTGTCGTGAGTGCGCGTGATGGCGTCTGAAAACTCTACATGGCGGCCAAGCATCCGTTTTCCCTCACGTGTGCTCTGACATTGGTCAATGGGTTTTATAGCTTATACCAATCGGCTGTCTCACGTTACGAGATTTCCTTGACGCTAAAAAGATTTACGAAGAAGCCTCGATCTTCGTCACCCAGATAGGTCTTCTCAGTTGCCGCATTGAGCGCGTTCACAGCGAAGATCGCAGAGGAGATTGGCGCTGGAAGTCTAACAGCCAGATCGCAGCCAAAGTAACCATTGCGGAGCAGAAAACCAGCATCGACGATCTCAATTTCATCCTTCGCGAATGCTTTTCCAATCCGACTGCGGTCGGTGAGCTCGAAATCGACCTGCGCAAGCGGGAAACGTTTGCTATCAAGGATCGAAAGGCGAAGTGCCTCAAGATGATGGGGACGCAAAAACACCGAAAACTTCAATTGTGAAAGATTCAGCGCAATAGACTTCTCGATGCCGTGCTCACCTTTTTCAGGAGTCTCGCGCAAAAGCCGCAATGGATTATCTTCGGTCAATTGAGCTCGCTCTATTCTGACGCCTCGCTTTTCCCACGAATCATACTCGACGTTCTCCTTCCCGAGCAGTTCGACGGAGGTCGTGTGAACGGCCGGTTGCCCAGGATGAAGCCTTTCGCAAAAAATGATTGGTTTTAGGACTGGATATTTGGGACTGGCGTACTGCTCCCAGAAAGCCAAATGATCTTTGGCATACCATCGATCTGGATCGATGTTGGCGGTCTTTTCCAAAAGTAGCATTGAGCCCCAGCTCTCAACAACACGCGCAACGCCTGGTTCGGCCAATAGTTCTTCGCAGGCGTGCTTGACCGTCTCGACGTAGGTGATGGGATTGTCGGCCCCGTCATGGAACGCAGCCAGGGGAGGTCTGCCTTCAAAAGGCTTGAGTGTGTTCCAAAACGTCGCAATATCCTGGCAGATGCCGGGATAAGAATGATCGCCGTCGATGAAAATCATGCCGAACTCGGTTTCGGCGATTGGCTCGCGCGAAGTCAGCTCATAAAGCTTGAGACGCGAAGAAACATCGGGCCTTTTGAAAATAATATCAGCGATGGGGACATGTATGGGCTCGCGATCGATACTCACCACTGGCCGCGAGTCAGACGCGCCGAGCAATACGAGCGTGCTACCACCAAGGTATCGCCCAACCTCTAGAATCGGCCCGCCTGACATCTTAACGGCCCGCCAAAGAAGCGCCCCTTCATTGATGCGCTGTCCAATAATTCGGCCATTACTTATGCTCGCAGCAAAAATACAGCAGGCTAATTCGGCGAAATCGGCCTTGCCGAAGTCGCGCATGTGATCGATGACGTGTTTCATCTTTTCGTGGGCTTGATAGTCTTCGGTGATGGCATGAAAAATCTTAAGATCCTCGTGCTTGCGCAACTCCGCCAGCAGCCGCTCGCGTTCCTCCTCCAAGCCATTCACTCGCCGTTGTAACTGTTCATTTTCCTCAATGAAATGGTTGATGCTGCTTTTTTGAAGAAGCGGAGGGCCAGCGAGATTGAGGAGGTGCCGTATTGTTTGCTTGAGCAAAATAAATCCCCTTACATCATGTTTGAACCAATCATACGGCAATCTATCTACGCGGGCGACTCGGTTCTTGCGAAGCTGGACTAGGCCAGGCGAGGCCGCGGTCCTCCGGCAAGATGCGCCGTAGCGTGTAGACATCGGACGCCCGCAACGTCTCAATACGCTCTGACAGATGTTGCCAGTCATCACGCACGGCGCTGATCAATTTGCCGGTCAGACCATTGCTCGCAGGCGAGGCGAGAAATACGCATAAGTCGGCGCACAGTCCTGGATCATTCGCCCCATGATCGCGTCGTCGTAACGACACCTGCCATACATCCTGGCCCGCCTTTTCCGGTCCGGCCGCAATTCGCTCATCATTCATGCGCGTGAGAACTGCGCCCGGGGCGACCGCATTCACATCGATGCCGGCTTCGCGCAGCTCCTCCGCAATTGTCTCGACAAAGCGCGCGATGCCAGCCTTGGCTGTTGCATAGGCGCTGAAGCGAGGATCCGGCGCGGTCGCCCCTCCGCCCGAAATTTGGATGATCTTGCCGCCACCGTTGCGTCGCATGTGAGGGATCACGGCCCGGCACATAATGACCGATCCGAACAGGTTGATCTCAACTGTCCGAACCCACTCGATCCAGTCCACCTCCTCGAAGCGTCCGATGGGTCCCAGAATGCCGGCATTGTTGACGAGGATATCTATCCCAGGCAGTGTGTTGGCAGCCGCAGTCACCAGCCGCGCAACGTCTTCCACGAGCGATATGTCAGCGACCTCCGCCGCGACGATTTGTCCCCCTTGGGCGCCGCGTGCAAGCGCGTCGCGCGCGGCCTGCAATTCCGGCTCGCGGCGGGCGCAAATGACAACGTGCGCACCTGCCTTGATGAAAGCCTCGGCAATAGCAAAACCAAGACCGGTACTAGCCCCGGTCACGATGGCTCCTTTGCCGGCTAATACCTTTTTCTGCAGGACCGTATCACCTATATTCTCTAGCATAGACGTCCGCCTCCGAGTCCGTGCTTGGCAAAATAGCTGGAAACCTTATAGAATTTAGCCTGGTCGGGCCACCGGTCCGGGAATTTACCTGAGTGGTTGGCTCATTTGCTGATCGTCGGCATTCACAATACGGGTATCATCAGTTCCGCGGCAATCGTAGTCGACGGGGTGCTGCGCTTTGGATGCGCCGAAGAACGACTGGACCGACGAAAATACAGCAAATACTTTCCTCACCGGGCAATCGATGCCGGTCTGACCCATGTCGGAGCACAGCTTGCCGACGTCGACGTTTTTGCGATCGGCTGGAATCCGGCAATCAACATCGCGGAACGCTACCGCGCAGGCTACTCCGAATGGCCGGCTCATCCTGGTGCCCGCTTCTATAGCAATCCCAACCATCTTCTCCCTCGCCTGCCGCAGACCGGCTTCATCGCAACCGGCCAGATTTTTCACCGCGAGGATGGCCAGGCGACCCGCATCTGCTACGTGACCCACCATCTCGCTCACGCCGCCGCCGCCTATTTCCCCTCCGGCTTCGATGAAGCCGCGATTTTCTCCTGCGATGGATACGGTGAGCGTGCAACAACCGCCTGGTATCACGCGCAGGGCGGGAAGATCAGATTGTTGCGTGAGATCCGCTTTCCCCATTCGATTGGTCAGTTCTATGGCGCGCTGACCCAGTTCCTCGGCTTTCGCCCAAACTTTGACGAGTGGAAGGTGATGGGCGCGGCCGCCTATGGCGATCCTGACGTCTACTACAAGAAGCTGAGTAGCCTCGTTCACCGCGATGACGATGCCGGATTCGAACTCGACCTGCGTTGTTTTCAGCACCAGGATTTTGACGCGGCTGAGATGTTCACGCCACGCATGATTGAACTGCTTGGTCCTGCGCGCCGTTTTGACGATCCGATGGAGCAGCGCCACTTTGATCTCGCCGCCGCCCTGCAAAAGGTGACCGAGGAATATTTGTTTGCCGGCGTGCGCTGGCTGAAGACCAAGGTTAGCTGTCCGAACCTGTGTCTCTCCGGTGGCGTGATCATGAATTCGGTTTTCAACGGTCGTGTCGCCGAGGAGGGCCCATTCGCCAACATCTATATCCCTTTTGCGCCTGACGACAGCGGGAACAGCATTGGTGCGGCGCTTTGGACCGCCGCTGGCGAAGGTGCTCAGATCGACTCGGCCGCAGCCGCTACGCCCTATCTCGGGCGCGCCTATAGTGAGGGGGAAATCGAGCGTCAGATTGCCGCCGTCAAGCTGGCAGCCGAGCCGACCGCCGACATCGCAGCGGTGGTCGCTGAGTTGCTGGCCGACGGGAAAGTGGTGGGGTGGTTCCAAGGACGCATGGAATTCGGCCAACGCGCGCTTGGCGCGCGCTCTATTCTCGGCGACCCGCGCGATCCCGCGATGAAGGATCGCATCAATCAAGCCGTAAAATTCCGTGAAAGCTTCCGTCCTTTTGCGCCCGCGGTGCTGGCAGAACAGGCGGCGCAATGGTTTGACATGAAACGTCCGATCGAAGTGCCCTATATGGAGAAGGTTCTCCTCATACGCCAAGACAAGCGCGCCCAGATCCCGGCCGTGGTCCATGCCGATGGCACTGGCCGGCTTCAGACCGTCACTAAGTCTTCCAACCCCTTGTTCCACCGTTTGATCGAACTGTTCGGGCGGAGGACCGGCGTTCCGATCGTGCTCAACACTTCATTCAACATTAATGACGAGCCTATTGTGGAGTCCCCCACCGATGCTATCCGCACATTCTATTCTTCCGGTCTTGACGCGATGGCCATAGGACCGTTTTTATTCAGGAAATGAGAGCGTTCAGCGATGCTTGAGTTGTTGCGTGCTTGCTATCGCGCAGTCCTGCCCGCTTCATTGCGCAGCAAGATCCGGCGCATCGCCGCAGGGGCTTCACCGGCGGCATCGTCTGTTCAGTCGAAACAGCCGGGGACCCAAAAGCCTATCGGAGAGGTGGCGCGACACCTACACCAGGAACTCGCGCAATCCCCAGACCAACTTACATGCCCGGATGTTTCCCCTGTTGCAACGGAACTCACCGTTCAACCGGAACATCTTCTGGTCCAAAATCGCGTTGAGGAAGCCGTCAAACTTGCAGAAAAGAGGGCCACGCAAGATCCGGACGAAACCATACGAATTTGCTGGGCCGCCATCGGCAGCAATGAGTATCTGCCGGCAGCCTATACCGTCATGGGCAAGGCGCTGCGCGCAAAAGGCGATCAACAAGAATTTGATCGCATGATCATAGTCGTCCGCGACAAGGGGTTGGCGCTGATTGCGCGCGGCGAACACGCGCGCGCCGCGGATTTTTTCTCATGCACCGCGAAAGTTTTCCCGGTTCAACCGGAACAATTGCTGGCGCAAAAGCGCCTCGAAGAACTCGTTCAACTGGTAGAACGGAAAGTCATGCAGGAACCGGATGAAACCATCCGGTTTTGTTGGGCCGCCATCGGAAACAATGAATACCTGCCGAGCGCCTACACGGTCATGGTAAAAGCGCTGCGCGTGAAGGGCGATCAAAAAGAAGCCGATCGCATTACCTTGCTCGCTCGCGACAAGGGTCTAGGACTGATCGAGCGCGGCGAACTGACGCGAGGCGCGAAGTTTTTCTCCGGGATCGCGGACGCCTTTCCTGACGTTTGCCGGGGTTACGCGCTGCTCTATGGCCAGATCAATGACATGACGATTGCGCACCGCGCGCAGGCCGATCCTGGCCCTTCTAAATCAGGGCGGCGACGCCTGATCATCGCGCTCGCCGTCTGGGGCGACCGATATATAGACTTGTTCACTCGCTATTTTATTCCGTCTATTCTCTCGGCCAACAATCTGCCGGCACTCAGCCACATCCGCGAAATATCATTCGACATCTATACTCCCGCCAAATTTGTCGATGCGATCGAAGAATCTGCTTCGTATCGCGAATTGCGACGCTACGCCGAAGTTGACTTCATAACTTTCTCACAAGACATGCTGGCGAGCCCCGAGTATCAGCGGAATCCAGCCTATCGCTATCATATCTACGGCGGATTTCATCATCTCTCGATCGAGCACGCCCGGGCTATGAATGCGGACGTCATTTGCATTGCGCCTGACGGCGTCCACAGCGACGGATCATTCACGAATTATGCGCGGTTCGTGGATCAAGGCTACAAGGCCGTCTTGTTCACCTCGATGCGCGGTCAGGCGGAGACGCTGGTGCCGATCCTCGACTCCATGCGTGACGAAAATACTCAAAGTCTCACTTTGCCAGCGCGCACGCTCGTCGTGCTCAGCGCCGCACACGTGCATCATAATTTCAAGAGATTCATCCTGACGAAGGGTAATCGCGGAATTCCGCCGGGCCTGTCGCTCATGTTTTTCCCCAATCCTCACGGATTTTACATTCGCTGCTTTCATATCCACCCCATCATTCTCGCCGCCGAAGCGATCAAAAAAGATATTGCCTTCGATTACTTTACGGTCGATTCCAATTCGTTATTGAGGTTGTTTCCGGATCCGGTGAGTTGGGAGAAAGTCAAGATAATTCAGGATTCTGACGATGGGATGATGATGGACCTGACGTATTCCTATGAGGAGGAAACTTATCCGGAATGCGAGTTCGAGCCAGAGCAGCTCCTGCGCCAACTCCCGGGCTATCGCGCCAACCACTTCTGGCATTTCAGTCACCGGATCGTGTACCATACGAACGAAACGATTGATGTGATCGGAACTTTCGACCGCAAGCCTGATGGTACCCTCGAACGGAAATTCCTGCCGGTGTCGTCAGCGATCGACATTTCAGACGAGGAGCTTGCAGCGTGGTTCGATACAAATCGTCCGAAGAAAAATCTTTGAGGAATGATGGTTGGTCGCGTATCGTGTGGCCAATGTTCTTGCTGAAGCAAAGGCTATTTGAGGCCAGAGTCGGGCGGACCCTTTTTAGAAATTGCGTGCTTGAAAGACATATTTATCATCGACAGCAAATCCTTTTAGATACACAGGGTCTGTTGCTGCACGCGACTGTTCAGCAAGAACGCCGTCAAGTGAACGCGATTGTCATGCCGCTCGTTCGCCGCCAATGCCGTGCGTCTTCGGTTGCATACACTGGCCTACAATCTCACCGACTTCATGCGGACGTTGGCTCTGCCTGAGGCGGTCAAGCAGTGGTCACTGACGAGCCTGAAGGAGAAGCTGATCAAGATCGCCGCCAAGGTCGCGCGATATGGCCACTACGTCATCTTCCAGATGGCCGGGGTCGCGGTGCCAGGGGAATTGTTCCAGGAAATCTTGCGGCTGATCGACGGACTGCGACCAACACCAGCTCCAGCGTAGGGACTGAAGGGGTCGGATGCGTCATCACGACGGGAGGAGTGTGTCTGAATGACGAGGAAAAGCACCAAATCGGCTTCTCGGGAATGGTCCGGGCCACGACCAACGCCCGAAGCCGGCGGACGCCGTCTTTGGGCTTCCGCGTACCCCGGCAGAGTGCTATCAGTTCACGCTGATCCCTGGTCAGCTGGGGAATGTCGGTTGATCCCGCCAACGTTAAAATCAAGAGACAGCCTGCCATGCTATTTAGGAATGCGACCCTGCGTCAGGCGCCAGGATCCGTCATCCTCGTCATAGCGTTAGGGTTTTATGCTGTTTATCAGATCAATTTTCTGATCGACCCGTGGTCGTCCTGGGTTCACATTGAATCCGCGTACTATGACGAGCATCTCAGAGGTACCGTGATTGCGAATAGTTGGGCGGCTTATAGTGACGTCATATTCGCCCAACCGATTCGACTGCGTCAGCTCATGCAGGCCGTAGAGCTTGCCGATTCTTACCTACGCCCGGCAATGGTGGCGACCTTCGGCTTTCTGCCTGCGCTCGCGAATGCATCGTCAATACTTTACTTCGCGCTCTGTCCCTTCCTTGCCGTTCTGATTGCTCGCCGATTGATCGGATCCTCCGCCGTGAGCGCGGTGATTATCGTGCTTGCGGTTGGGGCCTTTCTGACGAGCGTCGGATATATCAGTTCGTCAATCTTTATTTTTCACCCGGCCAAAAAGCTTGTGATCTTCGAAACTCTCGTCGCATGGCTTGTTTTTCTGCAGTACATGCAGGCGCCCCAGCCGCGCTACGTGATCGTTATCGGCGCGCTTCAATTCGCGATGGCGTTGACCGATGAAGTCGGCCTGTCGTCGGGCGGCCTGCTCTGCGCGCTGGTGGCGGGTTACGTGATGGCGTTTCGCCGCGAGTCTGTTTCCCATTTGGGCTGGCTCGTCGGATTTGGCGTCGCCACCGTTGCCGCCTTTGCTTATCGCTGGGGCACAAATTGGGCTGCGCTCGACGGGGGGGATTTGTTCGGTGGAGAAAGCCTTCTCGATCACGTCCTCAAAAGCTTCAATGCGCCAGATACAAATTTCGATACGCTCGCTAAGCACTTGGCTGGGGCGTTTTCGAGTTTTTACGGATTTTCAGCCACAAAATTCCTCTTTCTCTTCGGACTTGGTGGAGCTACCGCCATAGCGTTTTTCGGCGTTCTGCCCTCGACAAGAGCACGAATTTTCACTCGCGCAACGACGGGCATGAAGAGTGATGTCGCTGAAGCCGGCTTTCTCTTTCTGGGGGCATTGGTGCTTCTCCTTTCCAACGCAATAGTCTCCGTTCTATTGCTACAGTTTGGAGGAAGCCTACATCTGACAGCATATAATTATTACTATGCGAACACGCTGCCGGTATTCGCCTTCTTCATCGTATGCGCGGCATTCCGCTTGACCGCTTTCGCGGTAGGGGGGCAGTCACCGCTTCTAAAGCTTGCAGGTTGGTCGGTTCAATTCACTCTTGCCGTGGCGCTGGGCCTCGCGCTCGCGGCAAATGTCGTAGATATGCCTCGGGTCAATCGTCTCGTCGGGATGATTCACAACAACCCATATGGCTATGGCGCGATCAACGAAGCCGGCAACGAGAATCTGCGCAGGATGTCTGCGGGCTCTCCAGCGGACGGTGATGTCATGCGCATTCCTCGTTGCAGCGAGGCGGCGATGACACGTCGGTTTACCGAGCTTGTCGACCAACTGGGCATAACGGACACGGGCATTCGGGAAGCCTATCTGGCTTATCCATCGCGACCATTTGTTGGCGAGCGATATCTCAACGCCTTGATCGTAATGATGTTGCGCCGCTCGCCAAAGATTGAGATGGTTCCCGCGGCCGACGGACAGTGTTAAGATGGACCTGTCACAGTAACACACTGGCTTGGTACGGACGCGCTGTATAGCATTTGAATATGGACAAGCTCTCATACCGCCGCCACCGCTTTCCTGGCATCGTCATCCAGCAGGCCGTCTGGCTCTATTTCCGCTTCGCTCTGAGCTACCGCGACGTCGAGGATATGCTCGCTGAGCGTGGTATCGATGTGTCCTACGAGATGGTCCGCCGCTGGGTTTTGAAGTCCGGCACGATCATTGCGCGCAAGCTGAGACGAGGACGGCCGCGCCCAGACGGGCGGTGGCATCTCGACGAAGTGTTCGTCTCCATCAACGGCAAACAGCTGTACGTCTGGCGTGCCGTGGACAGCGAAGGCGAGGTTTTAGATATCCTCGTTCAACCACGGCGAGACCGTAAGGCGGCATTCAAGCTCATGCGGAAACTTCTGAAGAAGCAGGGCATCACTCCAGCCACCGTCGTGACCGACAAGCTCGGATCCTACAGTTCTGTGCTGCGCGAACTTGGTGTTGCGCGGCGGCACGACACAGGTCGTTGGAAGAATAACCAGACAGAGAATTCCCATCAGCCATTGCGACAACGCGAACAACGAATGAAGCACTTCAAGTCACCTGGATCGGCACAGCGCTTTCTCTCAATCCACGCCGCCGTTTACAATGTGTTCAACATCCAACGCCATCTGACCTTCCGCCGAATCCTGCGCGTGTTTCGCAATCAGGCTATGCTAACATGGCGCCAAGCGACAGTCGCCGCGTGAACCGTTGCGGCCATGGTCATTTGGCCTACAACTTTCCGATTAACGTGACAGTGCCCGTCAGACCCACTCAACGCACGGATGTATCATGAGCAAGCCGCTTCGATTAATGCCGCAAGCGGCTCACAAATTCAAATTTGACTGCCTCTTGTGCGAAAGCGATCGCGCGATTTTTATTTTTGCCGCCCGCACGTTCCGAATTTTCCGATGCGCCGGATGCGCACTAACATTCAGCGATAAACTTATCCGAAAATCGGCACATGACACGCCGAATGATTCGACAACGCCGAAATATTCTCTGGCGCTTGGCACAACCAATCGTGTCGAAAAGGATCACGCGAGTCTGATTGCAGCTCTTGAGGAAATTTCGATCGCTGGGCCAGTCCTCGTTCTTTCGGACACAGACGACGAAATCGTGCGGCTTTTGGGGCGACGCGGAATTGCCGTCACCCACGTTTTCGAAACGGAAGGCTTTGGCAAAATCTCAGCCGAGCGAAAATTTAGCGCGGCCATCGTCTCGGACGCCATCATGCGGGTCCCCGATCCGCGCGTGGCGCTGGACAAACTTCGCCGGCGGCTACCGGTCGGCGCCCCGCTAATCCTGAGCCTGCCATTGCTTGACGGTCGTCAGGCGCGCCTGATGGGCCGCCTCTGGCACGAATGGCAGGAGACGAACCTGTGGTTCTTCACGCGCGAGACGTTAAGCCTCCTGTTACTGGCGGCGGGATTCGAACATACGTGGTTCCGCACTGTCCGGCGCAGTTATTCGCTTAAACATTTGGTCGACCGGATGCGCCGCGCGCATGACGGAACGTCGTGGATTCGCATCTTGGAAATCGTGTGCCGCTTTTCGCCCGAGCGGCTTCGCAAGACCGAATTTCCCTTGCCGTCAGGAAGCGCGGTGGTCACCGCCTCTGCAGCGCCCGCATCTACCAAAACCGTCGTCTCCATTATCGTGCCGGTCTTCAACGAGCAGGCGACATTTCAGGTGATGATGGATGCACTGCTGGCGAAGCAATTGCCGGGCATCCGTAAGGAAATCATCATTGTGGAGAGCAACTCGACCGACGGCAGCCGTGAATTGGTCCGTTCGTACGAAGATCATCCCGACATCCGCATCATTCTGCAGCCGGCGCCTCGCGGCAAAGGCAACGCGGTGCGGGAAGGATTAAACGCTGCGACAGGCGATATTCTCATGATCCAGGACGCCGATCTTGAATATGACATCGACGACTACGACGCACTGCTCGCGCCGCTGGTGGCGCGCCAGTCAATGTTCGTTCTCGGCTCACGGCACCAGGGCGAATGGAAGATGCGAAAATTTGCCGACGTGCCGATACTGGCAGCGATGTTCAATTTTGGCCACTCACTGTTCCGCACGCTGATCAATATCGCGGTCAACACGAAAATGGCCGACCCGTTCACGATGTTCAAAGTATTCCGGCGCGACGCCCTTTATGGCCTCACCTTTGTCTGCAACCGCTTCGACTTTGACATCGAGCTAGTGATCAAACTGGCGCGCAAGGGTTATAGGCCGCTCGAGCTTCCGGTGAACTACGTGTCACGCTCGTTTGCCGATGGCAAGAAAGTGAGCGTGACGCGCGACGGCATGACCTGGGTGTTTACAATCCTGCGGGCGCGGTTTTCGTCGCTTGGGAATGGGTGCCGGTAATGCAAGAGCTCAATACCGAATCGATCCCATCTACCAGACTACAGCCCTTTCTCCGTTTTTTGTCGCTGGGCATCAGTGGCCTTTTGATCGCCGGCGGCACGTTCGTTATGTCCCGTTGGATCAGCGGCCCGGAAATTCTCAATATGCTGCGCCAGCTTGATTGGCGCTGGCTTATCCCGGCGCTATTCCTCTCCTGGCTACAATACCCGATCAACGCTGTTCGTATGAACCGCGTGATTCATTGGCTGATGCGCCCCGGATCGCCGTCGCCACCGCCATTCAAGCTTATCCTCAAGCTGACGCTTAGCGCTTGCTTTATTTCGGTGACGGCACCGATCGGCTTGATGGCGGATGCGGCCAAGATCGGCGCACTGACATATTTCGGCCAATTGTCGACCACCCACGCGATTCGCTGCACGCTGTTTGACCGTGTTGTCGCCGCGCAGTGGATGTCGCTATTCGGCCTCGCGACCATCCCCGCCCAGTGGTGGCTCAAGGTGCCGACGAGTTTGATCGGGGTGCAATTCCTGATGTCAGCCGGATTTGTCGCCGCGATCGGCGTGCTGCTTTTCCTGCCCAACATGCTCAGCATCTTCGGGCACAAGACCATTGCCAAGATCGCCAAGATCTTCGCCGACTACGAGATGATGTTCCCACTACGACGCTCACTGATCCAGATGCTGATCACGCTGATCAATCTGGTGCTGGTATTCGCGACCTTCTACTGCCTGCTACGCGCAATCGGCCTTACCGCCAACCTTATTTTGATCGCGTGCTTTATCCCGTTCCTTCAACTCGTCAACAGCGTGCCATTTCTCTATCTGGGCTGGGGCGGCCGCGAGATTGCGATGGCGGCGACTGTGGGGACCGTAAGCGGCCTTTCGCTCAATGAGGCGCTGGTGGTCTCGGCCACCTGGGGCATGACCTTGATCATGGCCGGCGCCGTCAACGGCGTGTTTCTCCTCGGCGACTGGCGGTCTCACCGGCGCCGCGCCGTCCGGCCCCGATAACCGTCCGAGGCACCTTTTATTGTATAAGGGCGTAGGCGCGGTATTGAAAGGCTCGTCGATACTTTCGACCCGTTTGCGGACAACCTGGATAACCGGCTTCATGAGCAAGAAGATATATTTCATCACCGGCGTCGCCGGTTTCATCGGAAGTAATCTTGCCGACCGTCTGCTTGCGGGCGGCGACAGCGTTGTCGGCATCGATAATTTTTCCACTGGCATGCAGCGATTTCTCGAAAAGGCAACCTCTCACTCCAATTTCCAACTGGTGAAGGGCGACCTTCTGACCGATACCAAAACGCTAACGGCGGCGATGCGCGGGGCGGACTTCGTTTTCCACCTGGCCGCCAATGCCGATGTGCGGTTCGGCACCGAACATCCGCGCAAGGACCTCGAGCAAAACACAATCGTAACCTTCAACGTGTTGGAAGCGATGCGCGCGAACAATGTGAAACGGATTGCGTTTTCATCGACCGGGTCGATCTATGGCGAGCCAAAAGACTTTCCAACGCCGGAAACTGCGCCCTTCCCCATTCAGACTTCGCTTTACGGCGCATCGAAGCTCGCCGGCGAAGGCATGATCCAGGCGTACTGCGAGGGCTTCGGTTTTCAGGGTTACATTTTCCGCTTCGTGTCCGTTCTCGGCGAGCGCTACACGCACGGCCACGTCTTCGATTTCTATCGCAGCTTGCGTGCCGACCCGAGCCGCCTGCGCGTCCTTGGCGACGGCCATCAGCGCAAGTCCTACATCTACGTTCAGGATTGCGTGGACGCGATGCTGGTGGCGATCGAACGAGCGCAAGATAAGGTCAACGTTTTCAATCTCGGTAACGACGAATTTACCGAGGTCAACGGCTCGATCGAATGGATTACCGGCCATCTCGGTGTGAACCCGAGACTGGACTATGCCGGCGGCGAACGCGGCTGGGTCGGCGACAGTCCCTTTATCTTTCTCGACACCAAACGCATCCGCGCACTCGGCTGGAAGCCGCACTTGACCATTTGCGAAGGCGTGCTGAAAACCGTGGACTGGCTCGCCGCTAACGAATGGGTTTTTGAGCAATGAGTATGAAAGTTGCTGTTCTCGGACTGTGGCACCTCGGAACGGTGACAGCTGCCTGCACTGCGGCTGCCGGCGTTCCAACCGTCGGCGTCGATGACGATGCTGGGCGCATCGCCGACCTCTCGCGCGGCGAGCCTCCGCTGTTCGAGCCCGGCCTCGCCGAGCTTGTGCGCGCGGGCCTTGATACCAAATATTTGCACTTCACCACCGACACCAAGACAGTCGCCGACGCGGATGTCGTTTGGGTTTGCTACGATACGCCGGTCGACGATGAGGACCGCGCCGATGTCGCGTTTGTCACGCGCCGGGTCGAAGGCGTGTTCAGCAATCTCAAGGACGGCGCGGTCGTGCTGGTGTCGGCGCAACTTCCGGTCGGTTCCATCCGCGCGCTCGAGCAAGCCTTCGTCACGCGCAAGACCGGGCGTAGCGTCGCGTTCGCCTGTTCACCCGAAAACCTCCGTCTCGGCCAAGCCATCCAGGTTTTCCAGAACCCGGGCCGGATCGTCGTCGGCGTGCGCGACGAAAGGACGCGGACGGTATTGGAGCCGCTGCTGCGCCGTTTCTGCGACAGCTTGATCTGGATATCGGTTGAATCCGCGGAAATGGTCAAGCATGCGCTCAACGCGTTTCTCGCGGTGTCGATCACATTCACGAACGAGATTGCCACAATTTGTGAAAGGGTCGGTGCCGATGCTTCCGAGGTCGAGGCGGCGCTACGCTCCGATCCGCGCATCGGGCCGCGCGCCTATGTAAAGGCCGGTTCCTCGTTTGCCGGCGGAACGCTGGCACGTGACGTCAATTTCCTCGGCAGCCTGGCGCGCGAACATCAACTCCCGGTGCCGGTGATCGACAGCGTTCTCGCTAGCAACCGCGCCCACGGCCAATGGGCACTGGCGCAGTTGCGCCGCTGGCTCCAGCCGCTGGCGGGCCATACCGTCGCGGTGCTGGGCCTCGCCTACAAGGCCGGCACCAGTACCGTGCGCCGATCGACCTCGATCGAGCTCATCCGCGCGCTCGTCAAGGAAGCCGCCGAAGTGCGGGCGTTTGACCCGAAAGTGACGGCTTTGCCAAGCGATCTGGCGGCGTCGGTGACGCTGGCCGCCGACGCCAAATCGGCCGCCCACGGCGCCCATGCCCTGGTGGTGGCGACGGAATGGCCGGAATTTCGTAATCTTTCCCCCGACGACATCGCAGGCGTGATGGCGGGGCACATCGTCCTCGATGCCGGGCGCTATCTCGCCCCCGCATTCGCTGCCAATGGACGGCTCAAATTGATTTCAGTCGGACGGGTCTCATGAAGCTTACGGGAAGAGTAGCCATCGTCACCGGCGCGAGCGCCGGCCTCGGTACCGCGATCGCCGAGCGGTTCGCCGCTGAAGGTGCTTCGCTGATGCTCTGTGCACGCAACCGGAGTGAGCTCGATACGCAACGCGCGCAACTATCCAAAGCCTATCCCGGCGTCACCATCTACGCCCAGGTGGCGGACGTGGCGAAACCGGACGACGTCGATCGTTTGTTCGCGGAAACCGCCAAGACTCTTGGCAAGGTCGACATTCTCGTCAACAATGCCGGGGTCTACGGGCCGATGGGCTCGATCGATCAAATCGACTGGGCGGAATGGGTCCATGCGATCGCCATCAATCTGACCGGAACTGTCTATTGCGCTCGCAAGGCTGTCGAGCTTTTCAAACCGAACCGCTACGGTAAGATCGTCAATCTGTCGGGTGGTGGGGCGACAAATCCCCTGCCCGGTATTAGCGCCTATGCCGCATCGAAGGCGGCCGTCGTTCGTTTCACCGAAACGCTGGCGTTGGAAGTCAAAGCCGATGGCATTGACGTCAATGCGATTGCACCCGGAACGCTGGCGACGCGCCTGACCGATCAGTTGCTCGCCGCCGGTCCGGACAAGGTGGGGGCCGCTCTCTACGAGCGCATGACCAAATTGAAAGCTGACGGCGGAACGCCGCTCAGCGTCGGCGCTGACCTGTGCGTTTATCTGGCATCGGCGGAAAGCGACGGCCTGACTGGCCGGCTCATCGCCGCTCTGTGGGATCCCTGGCCGTTCACCGATGACGTCAAGCGCGACATCGCCGGATCGGATATCTACACCTTGCGCCGGATCGTGCCCGGCGACCGCGGCAAGCCCTGGGACAAGACGTGATGCGTATCGCGATCATCGGATGCGGATTGATCGGAACCAAGCGTGCGGCCGCCGCAAAACCGCACGACATCGTCATAGTGTGCGACAAGGACAAATCACGGGCCGACGCCCTCGCACGGCAGACCGGTGCGAGCACCGTCGAAGACTGGCGCGAGGCGGTCAAAGCCGACGTCGATGCGGTGATCGTTGCCACTACCCACGATCAACTCGCTAGCATCGCGCTCGGCGCAGTCGAGGCAAACCGGCATGTACTGGTCGAAAAGCCGGCCGGCTGCAATGTCGATGAAGTGCGCCAGATTGCCGACGCTGCCAAGAAACGTGGCCGCGTAGTCAAGGTCGGATTCAATCATCGCTTCCATCCTAGCTTCCAGAAGGCGCGCGAGCTAGTCGATCGGGGCGCGCTCGGGCCGCTCTTGTTCATCCGCGCGCGCTACGGCCACGGCGGCCGCATCGGCATGGAGGATGAGTGGCGCTGCCAGCCGAAGTTGTCGGGAGGCGGCGAAGCGATTGACCAAGGCTCGCACTTGTTTGATCTCTCCCGCTGGTTTCTCGGGGATTTGACGGTGCATTACGCAGCGGCGCCCACCTTTTTTTGGAAAATTCCGGTCGATGACAATTGTTTCGTAGCTCTGCGCACGAAAAGTGGCCAGATGGCCTGGCTGCACGCCAGCTGGACCGAGTGGAAGAACATCTTTTCGTTTGAGATTGCCGGCCGCGACGGTAAGCTCGCTATTGACGGCCTCGGCGGCAGCTACGGCGTAGAGCGCCTGACCTATTATCACATGCTGCCGCAAATGGGCCTGCCCGAAACCACGAATTGGGAATATCCGCTTCAGGACTTATCCTGGACCGCCGAGTTTGCTGATTTCGCCACCGCGATTGAGCGAGGCCGGAATCCGTGCGGCGATATCTACGATGCCATTGCGAACCTAGAAATCGTCAAGCAGATCTACGTGAGCTCCAGATCATGATCATCACTCGTTCACCGCTTCGGATTACACTCGGCGGAGGCGGTACCGACCTCCCCTCTTATTACCGGGACCAGGCGGGCTTCCTGATCGCGGCCGCAATCGACAAATATGTCTACATCACGGTGCATCAAACCTTTGTTGAAGACCTGATCGTGAAGTATTCGACGCTCGAGCGCGTCAGCAACATCAAAGATCTCAAGCACCCGATCGTTCGCGAAGCTTTCAACCTGGTGGGGCTGGAGGCACGCGCGCTGGAAATCACTTCGATGGCCGACATTCCCGCCGGCACCGGGCTCGGCTCTTCGGGAAGTTTCACGACTTCCCTGCTCAAGGCGCTGCATGCCCACCGAAAGCACCTGATCCATCCGCGCGAATTGGCCGAGCAAGCTTGCGAGATTGAGATCAACCGCCTACGCGAGCCGATCGGCAAGCAGGACCAATACATCGCGGCATTTGGAGGCGTGACCTGCTTCCGCTTCAACCGCGATGACAGCGTCGAGGCATGGCCGCTCAAGGTCAATACCGAGACGCTCTACAATCTCGAAGATAATCTGCTGCTGTTCTTCACTGGCTATTCGCGCAGCGCCTCTTCCATTCTCAAGGAGCAGGACGAAAAGACCAAGAAAAGCGACTTCGACATGATCCAGAACCTCAATGACGTGAAGGATCTTGGCCTGCGCAGCCTTAAGGCGCTCGAGATCGGAAATCTCACCGAATTCGGCAAGCTGATGCACGAACACTGGAATCACAAAAAGCGCCGCTCCAGCAGCATGTCCAATCCCAAAATCGACGAATGGTACGACCTCGCGATCAAGAGCGGCGCAGTCGGCGGGAAGCTGATCGGCGCGGGCGGCGGCGGCTTTCTGATGTTCTACGCCGACGACGACAAGACACGGCTGCGCCACGCCATGACCACGGCCGGGCTTATCGAGGTCCGCTTCCGTTTTGATTTCGAGGGCACAAAGACGATCATCCAATGACCGCAATGCCAACTTTGGCGCTTCTAGCCGGCGGACTGGCGACGCGTATGCGCCCGCTGACCGAACAAGTGCCGAAGCCCTTGCTCGAAGTCGCCGGTGAACCGTTCATCGCTCATCAGCTTCGGCTCATCCGGCGCGAAGGGGTGACGCGCGTCGTTCTTTGCGTCGGTTATAAATGGGAATTGATTAAGGCTTTTGTCGGCGACGGCAGCCAGTTCGATCTTGAGGTCATCTACTGCGTCGATGGGCCGAAACTGCTTGGCACCGGCGGAGCTCTGCGTAAAGCACTACCCCATCTCGGCGCCGAGAGCCTGGTGATGTACGGTGACACTTGGCTCGATACGCGCTATCCGCCGATCGTCGAGGCCTTTCGCATCAGCGGCAAGCCGGCGCTGATGACCGTCTTCCGCAATGACGGGAAATGGGACACCAGCAATGTCTGGTACGAGGACGGGGTGATCCGCCGCTACGACAAGCGCGAGCGCGTTCCACAGATGCATCACATCGACTGGGGCCTAAGCCTGGTAAAAGCCGACATCCTCGCCCTCCGACCGGCGGATACGGCCTTCGACCTCGCCGAGGTCTATTCCGAGCTCTCGCGCCAGGGCGAGCTCGTGGGCTACGAGGTCAAAACGCGTTTTTACGAGATTGGCTCGATCGAGGGTCTGCGCGAGACCGACGCGCTGCTGCGAGCCAGCGATCACCCACCCCGCCCGGGCCGCTGACCACGCGCGAGGGACCCGATCGATCGGTTGCGATAAACGGCAATTCTCAACCCGACGAAAAGACTGAACGCCGTTTACAGCGCGATCGGAACGCCCAAACGAATTGACCAAGGATTGCACGGAAAAACGATTTCGTGATCGCCCGCAGCTACCTCGACCGCACGAAACGCGTAATTTGCCTTGTAGATTAGTCAATACATGATCGCAGCATACGCCACGATTATCAAACGTAATGCGCTACGGCGGGGCACTACATATTGATGAAACCCAGCCCTCGACACCTGAAATATCAACTACTTACAGCTCATGCCCACGCCTCAACTGTTGAAGATCAGTTTGCGATAAAAAGGCAAGGAATGGGCAGAGCGCGAAGTAAAGAACTGACGATGCATTGGCGAGCGAGGGCAGAAAGCCGAACGTCGCCACCATTTGCGGGCGCAGGTAGGAGTCGACGAACTCGACGGCCTGCATCACCGGACGAAACCGGATCAGCTCGGCGAAGATGACGCTGTAGTAACCCGCTCAACTATTCGTTGCCAGGGTATATCTGATGGTCTCGTCAAAATACGCGGTTTCGATGTGAATCCAGGACGACCACGGGTCGGTCATAAAAATGATGTAATGGACCGTATAAAGGACGAACGCGATGACAAGGATGATTGGTCCAAGCGCTTGACCTAGGATCGTATTACTCAACTGCATGGCATTTATTTTACGGCCGCCGGCTTAAATTGAAGCTTGGACTCAACAGCGCGCCAAAGGACAACTGTTGCACCGTACCAGTCGTATATGTTTGTTTCGGCCTGCCCCAGTGATTGGCCCAGTTGGGTGAGAATGTCTACGCGCTGATCCAGCCCTTTAAGTGCAAATTCATCGTAGCTGGAATCGAATGGGTCTTTCTGAACCACCAAATCTTGCCCCAGTCCCTTGTCCACATCAATGCCGATGCGAAATTCCGTCGACACCGACCTCGTGTCGATCCCGACATGACATATTGGCAAGTCGTTGCCGGTGAACGTCGCCCTCCACCGCTCAATTTCCTCGACCTCGGCGCCGAAGCCAGTCGAAAAGGTGACCTCGCGGTAACCGAGCTCGGCCAACAATGCGATCACCTGAATTCCATAAAATCGGATGGCACCACCGCCTTGCGCGGTCGAGCGTTTCCAGTTGTACAAATCATGACGAAAATGATGGGCCAAGAAGTTCCAGTGAATGGCGAAGGTGGCGACCCCCTTCGTCTCGACAAGTCCTCGTAGCTTCAGAGCCCAGTCCGTGTAGCGAAACGTATAACCGATCCGGAAGGCCTTGCCTGAACCTATGAGTTTATCCAGCACAAATGCTGCACCGTCGGGCGCGGGCGCGAGAGGCTTTTCTAGGATCAGGCGTGAGATCTCGCTGCGGGCTAGGCAACGAGGAACCCACTCGTATTGATCGCTTGGCCGCAACGCGAGAACCACACCGTCGGCGCGAGCCAACGCTTCTTCCTCGGTTAGCGACCATTGCACCTGGGATGCAAAGGGTGCGAGTTCTGGCCTTGAGTTGAAGCGGTCACGATACCGCTCTGGCAACACGACACGTTCGCCAAGGTTGATCAAGGCTGGCAGATACCCATAAAGGCCAAAACCTGATCCCAGAATTGCAAACATAATCAGCTCGCTTCTTGAAAATCCTCACCGCTGATCACATCGATGATGGGGCCCGTATAGCCCTGCTTTTTTATGTAGTTGTGGATCTCGCCCGATATATGCCACGCCAAGTTCAGCAGGGGCTGTGATTTGTCGGGCAAGGTAAAGAGCTCGTCGTCCGATCGGATCGGAATTCGGGTCCCAGGCACGTAATGACCGATTTTCATAGACCCAGGCTTCTCGTACACCGCAGAAATAATGTCTTCGTTCAGCCCAAGCAGCTTGACTAAGATCGCCGCTCGTCCGGGAAATGCCTTGGCTCGGAGCTTGCCATGACGGCGCGCCAGATCTTTTAACAAGCGGCTCTTTTTCGCCCTCCAGCCGCCCATGTTCCTATTCAGTAAATCAAATGTCTTGAGAAATTTCTTCTCACGCATCAGAAGATCGCCTTGCGTGCCGACCATTTTAATATTTTGCATTTCCTTGCTCAAGAAGACACGAATATTACCGCCGTAGCGCGATGGAAATTCTACATGGAGCAACTGAGCGCCCAACGAGCGTGCAATAAACTCGAATGACGTGTAACTGTAACTGCGCGGATGCTCGTGGTAGAAAGTGTCGAATTGATTTCCATCGAGCACCGCTCCGAGATAGTGATTTTCGATAACAACGACAGTGCTTGGAGCCAACAGCAGCTTCAGCGCGGCAACCACCTGTCGCATATTTTCAATATGGGCAAAGACATTCGTGAAGGTGATGAAGTCCGGCGCGCCCACCTCCGTGACGATGGACTTGGCGATTTCTTCGCCGAAAAACGCCTGGTATGTCCGGTGTCCTTTTTTCTCGGCATCGAGTGCGGCGTCGGTGGGCTCTATGCCGAGAGTCACTGCGCCATTTTGCCGAAAAAAATCCAACAAACTTCCATCATTACAGCCGATGTCGAGGACTTTTTTGTGAGCTAGATCACCAAATCGACGCTCACACGATTCGACGAGACCTCGCATTCCAGTAAGCACATCCGCAGTAAACCGGGAGCGGTAATGATAGGTCGGCGGAAACAAATCTTGTTTGGGGACTTGAAAACGTTGGTGGGCGGTTCGACATTTTTCACAGAACATGATTTCTATTGGATATTCACGGCATACGCGGGCGTCCCCGACCGGAACGAGATCATCGCACAGCGGATGGAGGCCCAAGTCGAGGACCGGTGCGAGTCGCTGATTGCCACACACTTCGCACGTACTAACTTCCACGATTAGATCAGATACCTGCATCACGGTCGTTTCTGTTATGTGCGACTTTTGAAGAAATTGCGTTGTTCGCTTCGTGAATATTAGTGAGCAAGTTGTTTAGCCTGCTTCAGAATAGGCGGTGATTTGATTTATTGCGATCGGCCGCATTGATTGATTGTCCCAATATGCCTTGTACCACTCCACAACGGAGGTCATAGCCTTGTCGATTGTCCAGCGAGGTCGCCATCCAAGCAGCGCGCGCGCTTTGGAGCTATCAAGCGTCAGGTTTTGTGCTTCATGCGGATGCGGCGACGCATCGATCGTCCAGCGCGCGCCTTCGCCCCAAAACTGGGTCAACTGCTCAACGATCCACCTAACAGGCTTGGTATCGTCAATATTTGGACCAAAGTTCCACGCTTGCGCGTATCGAGGCCCCTCTTCCCACAGTCGTTCAGCCAGGAGAAGGTAGCCGGAGACGGGTTCTAGGACGTGTTGCCACGGCCGGATTGCATTCGGATTTCTCACGACCAAAGGCTCCTTGCGCTGGATGGCTCGTACTAAATCTGGCACTAGACGATCTTCTGCCCAGTCGCCGCCGCCGATGACATTGCCGGCGCGTGCACTCGCCACGGCAATCTCGTTGCCGAATCCGGAAAAAAATGAATCTCGATAGGCGGCGGTGACAAGCTCGGCGCAGCCTTTGCTGCTCGAATAAGGATCGCGCCCACCTAGGGGATCGCATTCACGATATGCCCACACCCATTCGCGGTTGTCGTAGCACTTATCGCTGGTTACATTCACGAGTGAGCGCACCCCCGCATTCATGCGGGCCGCTTCGAGCACGTGCACGGTACCGACAACGTTAGTAGTAAAGGTCCGGACAGGATCGGAGTATGATGCGCGCACAAGTGATTGCGCCGCGAGATGAAAGACCACTTCAGGCTTATACTTGTCAAAAATAGCGCGCAACATATCTAGATTTCGGATGTCACCAAATATGGATTTCATGCCATCCGCGACGGCTGCGATTGTAAATAGGTTTGGTGTATCCGGCGGCGGCAGGGAATACCCAACAACCTCGGCTCCAAGGTGCTGAAGCCATAGTGACAACCAGCTCCCCTTGAATCCGGTGTGACCGGTAACCAGAACGCGCTTGCCTTGCCAAAATGCGCGGTCCATCACCATACTTTCCAGGGCGCGCGGTCCGAAGCCCACAATTCTTCAAGATGATTCTTGTCGCGTAGCGTATCCATCGCTTCCCAGTAGCCGGAATGTCGATACGCCGCCAGTTGCCCCTCTTGCGAAAGGCGCTTGAGCGGCTCCTGTTCCCACACTGTTGCGTCACCCTCGATATAATCGAAAACCGCTGGTTCTAGAACAAAGAATCCGCCATTGATCCAGCGCCCATCACCTTTTGGCTTCTCCTCAAAGTGAGAAACAACATCGTCATCGATGTCGAGCGCCCCAAAGCGAGCGGGAGGCTGAATTGCGGTGACTGTAGCATGACGACCGTGAGATGCGTGAAATCGAATGAGAGCACGAATATCGACATTGGCGACCCCGTCGCCATAAGTTAGGCAAAACCGCTCCTGACCAACGTAATCGCGGACCCGTAATAAGCGTCCCCCGGTCATCGTGTTCAAACCCGTGTCGACCAGGGTCACCCTCCAAGGTTCGGCGTATTGTTGATGAACCTCCATCTGGTTCTGCGCCAGATCGAAGGTAACATCCGCCATGTGCAGAAAGTAGTTTGCAAAGTATTCCTTAACTACATAGGCTCTATAGCCGCAACAAATCACGAAATCCCGTATGTCATATTGCGCAAAAATCTTCATGATGTGCCAGAGGATTGGCTTACCGCCAATTTCTAGCATCGGCTTTGGTTTGAGATGACTTTCCTCGGTAATACGTGTACCGAAGCCTCCGGCTAGGATCACGGCTTTCATATTCATGGGCCTTGTTCGCAGTGGCTGTGGTCAAAAAACGAGCACATAATCACGTCCAAGGTTGCGGCGCTAAACTACCATTGTCAATTATCACCGATACGACGGGAAGGCATCTCCTACAACAGCCACTTCGCCTGCACCTGTTATCATCCGCTGTTCGTGTTCAATCAGTTCGGCGATCTGAAATGCTGCGCGTTGCGTTCGGGCAACGTCCATTCGGCGCACGGTTGGAAGGAAGTGCTGGAGCCGGTCGTGGCCCGATACAGGGGCAAGTTCCAGCGCTGCTACTTGCTGATGCGGCCTTTGCGAATCCTGAGGTCTACGAGTTCCTGGAGGCCGAAGGCTTCACGTACGCGATCCGCCTGCCTGCCAACAACGTGTTCCAGGAAACCCTGCGGCTGATCGACGGACTGCGACCAAAACCGGCCCCAGCGTAGGGCTGGGACGGTCGGGTGCGTCATCACGACGGGAGGAGTGTGTCTGAATAACGAGAAAAAAGGGCAAAATCGGCGGATCTAACGTCGTTTAGGACGCCGACGACGGAAGCACTGGGAGCACTGCGCAGCCCGCCTATGGCTTCCGGGGAACCCCGCCATCTGCTATCGTCTACGCCGTTCCAAAGTTCATCTGGGAATGTCGGTTAAAGGCGCGGTCGATTCAATGAACGAGACAAGCGAATGGATTTTTCTAAATGTCCGGCCGGCGATGAGAGAGGTGCCAGCGTCGACAGAAGTATCTTCAGATCACGCGGATATTTGCGACTCCTTATGGTCCCGCCTGGGGGCGAATGTTGGCCAGTTCCGCCAATTCCTGCTCGTTGGAATACTCAATACGGTTTTTGGATACTTCGTCTATGCCGTCTTCGTTTTGTCCGGAGTGACGCCTAGCATCTCGTTGTTTGTTGCGACATGCGTTGGGATAATATTCAATTTCTCTACGACGGGGCGCTGGGTATTCCGTAAATCCGATGTATGGGCTTTCCCTCGCTTCGTCTTGGCCTATTTGATCACTTATATTGCGAATTGGGCACTTCTGAATTCACTGCTAGTACTCGGTGTGCCGGCGCTTGCAGCGCAAGCGCTTGCATTGCCGGTTATTGTCATATTCACCTTTTTCATATTGAGATTTTTCGTCTTCAGGAGGTAACCGTGCGTCAGACGATCAGTGTTGTCACTCCATGCTTCAATGAAGAAGCTGGCATCATGGAATGCTACCAGACCATCAAATCGATTTTTGCGACAGAGTTGCAAAACTACGATCGTGAACACATCTTCTGCGATAACGCCTCCACTGACAGGACCATCGAGATTCTGAAAGAAATTGCAGCGAAGGACCGTTCGGTTAAGATCATCATCAATGCCAGGAATTTCGGAATTTTGCGCAATACCTACAACGGTGTGCTCAATGCAACAGGCGATGCCGTCGTCCTGTTCATGCCCGCCGATCTTCAAGACCCGCCCGAATTGATTCCAACCTTCGTGCGCCATTGGGAAAGTGGCTACGAGATCGTGTACGGGATCAGGTCCCGCCGCGAGGAGCCGATCTTCTCAAGACTGGCGCGAAAGTCATATTACCGGCTGATCAGCCGAATATCCTATGTCGACTATCCGGTAGATGTTGGTGACTTCCAGCTCGTGGACCGCAAGGTGCTTGATGCCATGAAGCTGTTCGATGATGCACAACCGTTCATGCGAATGATGCCGTTTGAGTGCGGGTTCCGGTCGATTGGAGTGCCTTACACGTGGCGTGCCCGCAAGCACGGGTTTTCCCAGAATCGGATTTCCCAGCTCATCGATCAAGGTTTGAACGGCATTATCAGCTTCAGCACTGCGCCACTCAGAATTGCGTTCTTCTTTGGATTTGGCATCGCATTTCTGAGCTTCTTATATGCTTTTGCGGTTTTAATTTTGCAGCTTACCCGTTTTGATACCGGTCCTCACGGAATCCCAACGATCGTCATCGCGATATTCTTCTTCGCTGGCGTTCAGCTGCTTTTTCTCGGGTTGGTCGGCGAATACATCGTGGCGATCTTCAATCAGGTCCGACATCGGCCGATCGTGGTGGAACGTGAACGCGTAAATTTCGAGAAATCACGAGATGAGCAGATGAGTGCCAAGATTTAGTTTCAAAAAAACCCCGTCTGACTACCATGCAAGACGCCGTCGCTCATCTTCAGGGCGCTTGAGGTCAGCGACCGGCGGGTGCGCCCTCATCGCCGCCCATGTCGCCCCGCCATGTGTACCTGCGATAATGGAACCGAGCAGACCAGAACAGCGATTCTGCGCCGGTCGCAAGCCGGCTGCACGACGAGCTGATAACGAGATGCTATTGAATGAAAGCGGTGGGCGCAGGCCACGCCGGGTCATTCCAGATTTTGGCAAAACGCATAGTACTAGACGCACCCTCGTAACCTATTGAGCAGACTCTCGCATTTCGTTGTTGCCAGCCATGGAACGCACTTCAATTCTTGTCATCAAAACGAGTGTTACGGTTCCCAAATCATACAAAACCGGCGTTTTCGAAATCTGTTGGTTGGGGTGCCGAAACATTGCCTCGGAAACCCGCAAATATTCATCATTGGCCGATCACAAAAATCGCTCATCAACCTATTGAACAGATTCACGTTTTCAGCGGGAGTCGAGTACTATGGGCAAAACGAATAATATGTTTGCTATATGCTTGGTTAGACATTAAATCTATATGCTTGGTTAGACATTAAATATTGTAGCTTCTCGTTTGTCGTCATTCGAGCCTATCTAATCCCCCGCATGGAATTTGATCGTAAATCTGCTATTGGGACTCCGTGAATATGAATCAGCCATCTTCTCGTTACTTGATCAGACCCACCTTTTTCTTCAATCGAGCCTTTCTCCTCGACCGTGCCGTTCTGCGCTCTATACTTGCCATTCTTGTAATTTCCATCGCAATCCAACTGATTTATCTCTGGGCACTTCCAATTTCATATGAAGGGGACGCCTCAGTCTATTATCGGTATGCAAGATGGATTTCTCCGCTTGAAACACATCATTTCGATTTTTGGAATCGCCCGCCCGGTTTCCCTCTCTATCTCCATATTCTTGGCATGACGTGGCTGGAAACTTTTAATGGCGTTATCGCTGCCAATACCCTTCTCGGCGTCTCGATGCCAATTTTGCTTTTTGGAAGCTTGTATCCACTCGGTAACCGATGGGCTTTAGGAGCTGCTTTAGCGTTCAGCCTTTCGACCCTGCCATTCTCATACGCCAAACTGTTTCTCACCGAACAACCATACACATTTTTAGTCATCCTCCTAGCATTCTCGGTGTCGCGATTTTGCGTCACGCAGAAGACTAGCTATGCGGCGCTCAGCATGGGAGCTGCACTCGCCGCCCTGATGACACGTAACGAGGCGGTCTACCTTGCCATATTTGTGGCATTGCTGGAACTAGGTCTTGTCGTATCAAGACGCAATTGGCGTGCGGCCGGTGCGGTATGTGTTTCGGCCCTGGTCGCACTCAGCATAACCATGTCATGGTCATTGGAGCGCGCATGGCTCTTAGGGCAACCTGAGCTATTTGGATCTTTACACAATTATGGCGGGTGGCAGCTGTTTCATCGTGTTTTTCTATCAGGTGCTGAAGGCCGTTGGGGCATTACACCCGAGCAACAGCAGGCCATCTTCATCGAGGCGAAGAATGGACCGGCATCGGCCGAACTCGATTCGATAATTCCTGGAGCACTTGAAAAGCCGAGCCAAGAACATTACGGAGCCCTCGTCATGGAAGTCATGAAGCGGGCAGATAATGGGGCAAATTCCCCTGGCCTCCACAAGGGCATTTTATATACGGACAATTTGTTGCGCGCGGTCATTAAGGAAAGCGTCATCGCCCATCCGGAAATACTCGGCCTTATCGCCATGAGCGCGACAGGTTATTTCGGCATTCATCTGCCAGGCGCCAAGCTATGGCCACCTCCCTTTGTGTGGGCGCCCTTCGATACCTACCAAGCGATGCCCTACGACATCGGGGGTCAAGCATCATCGTCGATGCCTAAAGGTCTATTTAAAAAGTACACTGACAGTCAGTGGAATCGCCCTGCTTGGCTGATTGCGATACCCCACTTTGGACAATATGCGCTGAATATCTTGCGAATTGCGCTCGGCATCGTCTTAGCTTTTACGGTCTGGTTTCTTCCCCTGACCCGTTTCAAATGGCTGGCTGCATACGTGTTCGGATCAGCGATGATCATGATCGGGGCTGCAGCGGCCGGCTTCGGCTACAGCGGGCGCTACGAGCACGCCATCACTCCATATTTGCTGATGACCGCGACGTTATCGGTTGAAGCGTGCGTGACTTGGATTCGCTTATTGTCCACCCGCAGCAAAACGGCAGTAACTTAGATTTGAGTGCCCAAAACAGGGAGCTATCGCCGAATCTTGGTCCAGAACGGGTGAGGTGGGGTGAAAGTGAGATGTCCGCTTCAGGTCAAACTGCGAAGTAGCGTCACTCACGCTTCATGTCCGCTTGAGGGCTACAAACAGAACTGTCCCCAAGGCGAACCGGTCTTAAGCTGGATCGACCGATGCAAGCGGGCCGTCATCACGGCACTACGATGGGCGCGGAAACAACATCGCGAACCGGTCCGGCGGGTTTGACGCCGCGCGAGTTGCGGCCGTTTTTCCACAGTCTGTACCGCGACGCGGGCTTGCTGCAACGGTTCCTGGCGGCGTGGTGGCCCTCGCTCTGTCCCTATGAGCCGATCGTGCGTTTTGTGCCGGCCGCCGCGCGCGCATTCGATTTTGGATGCGGTTCCGGTACGCTGCTGGCTTTATTGGCGGCGACCGGCAGAATCAGCACCGGCGTTGGGTGCGATATTTCGCAAACGGCGATCCTTGCCGCCACGCGCGCCGAGATGCACCTGCCGCGCGGCGTGCTTGAGTTCCGCACGATCGCAGACTTCTCCGAAACGCCGCCCGGTCCATTTGATTTGACGTTGATGATCGATGTCCTGCATCATATTCCTCCAGCGCGGCAAAAAGAGGCCGTCCTTGCCGCCGCGCGCTGCGTCGGGGCTGAGGGCACACTGATTTACAAAGACGTGGCGATGCGTCCGGCATGGCGGCGTTGGGCAAACACCACCCATGATCTTTTGCTGGCACGACAACTCGTAAGCTATGTGCTGGTCGGCGAAGTCGAGCACTGGCTGAAGGAAGCCGGCTTTGCACTCGCGCATGCGGAATCCTATTCGCGTCTCGTCTACGGCCACGAGCTGCGGGTCTTTCGGAAAAACTAATGAATCCGACGCGCAAAAGGATATATCATGCGGCGCTGGCCAAGATCCGAACGCAACTCAAAACCGAAATCGTCAAGCGTTCCGATTGGGCCAAAGGCTTCGTCGTTCTGCTACGCCGGTGGATCGTCGAGCGCACCATTGCATGGCTCAATCGTTGCCGCAGGCTTGCCAAGGACTGGGAAAATCTCAACCTCAGCGGCCTGATCTTCCTGCGCCTCGCATCCATTCGCCTCATGCTGCGAAAACTCTGTAATCCTTGATGAACTTATGGGATGAACTCTAACGGCCGTCGAGCAATGTGGCTGGTCCTAGGCTTTTCCTGCGCCACGGAACGCCGCCGCGGGTAGACAACAGCACGAACCTGCGATAGTCATTTCCCCGCCACCGGTGCGAGCCAGAATGTGCGGTAGGTTGCGGTCGGGACCTCAATTTTGGCGGTACCTTGGGGCCAAGACCATCAAGCAGGAACTCGTGATATAGGCCCCCCTAGCTGCTCGCGGTGTGGTTACTTAATACGCAAGATGGAATTCAGCCTGTGAATACCAAGTCCGCTAGCATGGCGCGTGTCGGCGCCGGGCCCGAGATTTTCCCGCTTCCTTCCAAGCGTCTTGTCGATTTCTATCGCAAAATGCTGCGCATCCGCATGGTCGAGGAGGCGATTGCCGAACACTATGGCGAAGGCGAGATGCGCTGCCCGGTACACCTGTCCATCGGCCAGGAGGCAGCCGCCGTCGGCGTGTGCGAGGCGCTCGCGGTCAGTGATAAGGTCTACAGCACCCATCGTTGTCACGCCCACTATCTTGCCAAAGGCGGCGACCTCAATCGCATGTTTGCGGAGATTTGCGGCAAGGCCGCGGGTTGCGTTGGCGGACGCGGCGGCTCCATGCACCTCATGGATCGCGAGAAGGGTATGATGGCGAGCATTCCTATCGTCTCCAGCTCCATTCCGGTCGCGACGGGAAGCGCGCTGGCGGACAAACAAACGCGCAGCGGCAAGGTCACGGTCGCCTTCTTCGGCGACGCGTCGATCGAGGAAGGCGTGTTCCATGAGAGTGCAAATTTTGCCTCCCTTCACCGACTCCCTGTGATCTTCGTGTGCGAGAACAACCTCTACTCCGTCTACACCCCGCTGCATCAACGGCAGCCCGACCGTCCGCTTACCGATGTCGCTCGCGCGCACGGGATGCAGGCGCTGCATGGCGACGGCAACAATATTGAGGAAACTTTTCAGTTAACATCGGAGGCGGTGACCCGCGCGCGGAACGATGAGGGTCCCACCTTCCTGTTGCTCGATACCTACCGCTGGCGCGAGCACTGTGGACCGAGCTTTGACAATCACATCGGCTATCGGACCGAATCCGAGTATCAGCAATGGGAGAGGCGCTGCCCGATCCGCGGATTGCGCAGCCGTCTTTCTGCCATCCTGACGGATGAGCAAGAAAAGACGATGACCGGCGAGATCGCTGCGGAAATCGAGGAGGCTCGTGCCTTTGCTCGCGCCGCTCCCCTGCCCGAGCCGAGTCAAGCCAGCCAGCACGTCTACGCATGAGCGCGCAGCCGGCCGGTCAAGAACGCATCATCACCCTCGCGGATGCGATCTGCGAAGGATTGACCGAGTCCTTCGCCCGCGACGATCGTACCTTCCTGTTTGCTCAAGGCGTCGCCGATCCTTCATCCATGTGGGGAACGATGAAGGGCATTGGAAATCGCTTCGGCGAGGATCGCGTCATCGAGATGCCGATTGCTGAGAACGGCGCGGTCGGCATCGCCATTGGCGCCGCGCTCAATGGCCAGCGGCCGATCATCAGCTTCCATCGTGTCGAATTCGCTCTGTTGGCGCTCGAGCAGATCGTTAACAACGCTGCGAAATCCCACTACATCAGCAATGGGCAACACAAGGTTCCGCTTGTCATCCGCATGGTGATTGGGCGCGGCTGGGGTCAAGGGCCGGAGCATTCTCAAAGCCTCGAGCCGATCTTCTCCTATTTCCCCGGACTCAAAGTGGTCATGCCCGCCTTCGCCGCCGACGCTAAGGGTATGCTGATCGCCGCCATCGAAGACGATAATCCGGTGATCTATATCGAGCATCGGTTCGTGCACTACTCCACCGGACACGTGCCTGAGGGCTATTACAAAAATCCGCTGGACGGTCCTCGGGTGGCGCGCGAGGGCAAAGATGTCACCATTGTCGCCACATCGCATGCGGTCCTCGAAGCAATGCGCGCAGCCGACGTTTTGCGGGAGATCGGTTGTTCAGCCGAGATCATCGATCTGCGCGTGCTCCGGCCTCTCAATATGGCGCCAATTTTTGCTTCGGTACAAAAAACCGGAAGACTCATTACGGTGGACACCGGTTTTGTCCGCTATGGGATCGGCGGCGAAATCATTGCCACGATCGTCGGTGAGAACTTCTCCGCATTGAAGGCAGCACCGGTTCGCCTCGGCCTGCCTGAGCATCCGACTCCAAGTTCGCGGGGCATGATTGTCGGCTTCTATCCAGACTCGCAGCGAATGGTACGCGAGGTCGGCAAGCTACTCGGGCTAGACCATGCCAAGCTGGAGAGCGCGCTGAAGTCACTCGATGAACAACGTAAGAATGTGCCAATCGACGTTCCCGATCCCTTTTTTAAAGGTCCTTTCTAGCCGGGTTGCCCAAAAGGCCCCGACTTGCTCTGCAGAGCCGTCATGCATGTCCGCTACTCCCCGCTTGCGCAGCAGTTCACCGAGGTCGACGCGGTATTCGATGAATTGCGCGCGTTGGTGAAGAGCGGCGACTTCACTCTCGGCAAGCCGGTTCAGGAGTTCGAGCGGCTCTTCGCCTCCACACTCGGTGTCGAACACGCGATCGGGGTCGGGTCCGGCACCGATGCCCTCAAAATTCCCCTGCGCGCGCTGGGAATCGGTCCCGGTGACGAGGTGATCACCGCCGCCAACACGTTCTACGCGACCGTCGGCGCGATGGCGGAGGTCGGCGCTAAGATTGTATTCGTTGATTGCGATGACACCTTTTGTCTTGACGTCAATCAGCTTGAACAGGCGATCACTCCGCGCACCAAAGCGATCCTCCCGGTACATCTCACCGGCGACGTCGCGGAGATGCCGAGGATCATGGGAATTGCGCGCCAGCACGGGCTCCGCGTTATCGAAGATGGCTGTCAAAGCCTAATGGGCGAATACAAAGGAAAGCGGGTGGGCACCTGGGGAGACGCCACCGCTTTTTCGATGCATCCGCTAAAAATCATCAACGTGTGGGGCGACGCCGGCGTCGTCGTGACCAACGATAACGAGATGAATCTTCGCGTTCGCCTGCTGCGAAATCATGGTCTGCGCAATCGCGACGAGATGGAGATTTTTGGTTATAATTCCCGGCTTGACTCGTTGCAAGCCGTCGTCGGCAAATGGATCCTTCGCCAAATCAATGACATTGTTGCAGGACGAATTGCGGCGGCCGCCTATTATGACAAAGGCTTTCGCGAGATCCCGCAAGTGCGTGTGCCGCCGCGCCGGTCATATACCAAGAATGTTTATTTGCTTTATGTCCTCTTCGTCGAGGATCGTGATGCCTTGCTGAAGCATTGTCTCGCGCGCGGCATCGAAGCCAAGATCCACTATCCTATTCCCCTCCATTTGCAGCCGGCGCTACGACCTCTGGGATACAAGGCTGGGGACTTTCCTGTCACGGAACGTCATTGTCGGGAAACTATCAGCTTCCCGGTAGACCAACATCTGAGTCGCGCCGAACAGGATTGCATCCTCGATACGGTTCGGGATTTTTACAACGGAAAACACGCATGAACGACGTCAAGGTGAATTTCATCGATCTTCAGCAGCGTTTCGTGGAGGAGCGCGAGGAACTGCTCGCCTGCGTCGAGCGCGTCCTTGCCAAAGGCCACCTCGTGATGACCCCGGAAGTAATGGAGTTCGAGCAGAAGGTGGTTGAATATACTGGCGCCAAGCATTGCGTTTCCTGCGGCAACGGCACCGACGGTCTCATGCTTGCGATGTGGGCACTCGGCATTGGCAAGGGAGATGAAGTCATCACGACGCCGATTTCTTTCGTGGCGTCGACCGGGTCGATTGTGCATGTGGGCGCCACACCGGTCTATGCCGACGTGCGGGATGACCAGAACATCGACCCGGCCGAGATCGAAAAGAAGATCACACCGAAGACCAAGGCCATCATGCCGGTGCATTGGGGTGGCCGCGTCGCCGATATGAATGCGATTATGGCTATCGCCAAACGTCACAAACTAATGATTGTCGAGGACTCGGCGCAGTCGATGGGCGCCTATTACTACGACAAGCATGGCGGCACGTTTGGCGACGCCGGCACGATTTCCACGCATCCACTGAAGAATCTCAACGCCATCGGCGATGGCGGCATGATGCTGACCAATGACGACGAAGTGGCAAACAAGGTCAGGCTCTACCGCAATCACGGCCTGCAAGACCGCGACACCTGCGTGATGTACGGCGTAAATTCGCGCCTCGACGTACTCAATGCCGAAGTGCTTAAATATCGTTTGACCCGCTTGGACGATATTATCGGCCGTCGCCGGCGCAACGTCGCGATCTACCAAGACAAGATCAAAGCCAAACAGGTCTATATCCCGCCGGTGCGGCCCTACGAAAAGCATTCCTATGTCATGTTCCTCGTGCAGGCAGAGAATCGCGACGCGCTCAAAGCGCACCTCGAGAAGCGCGGCGTGCAGTCGCTCGTTTATTATGGAACCCCGCTGCATCTGCATCCCGCCGCCAACAGGTTCGGCTATAAGCGCGGCGACTTTCCTGTCGCCGAGCGGCAGGCCGATCGCGTACTCGCGCTGCCACATCACCAGCACCTGACTCCGGATCAAGTTACCCACGCGGCGAAAGCCGTGAATGAATTCTACGGCGCATAGGCCTTTCGATGTCGGCCGGCCCCATTCTCATCGTCGCTCCGCACGCCCTCGATGAAGTGCTTGGCTGTGGTGGAACGATCGCGCTTGGTGCAGCGGCGGGGCGCAAAGTCCATATTCTTGTTCTATGCGGCGACGGCACAGGGCACGATGGCAAGCGCCGCGGCGCGGCCGGCCAAGCGGCGACGCTGCTCGGCGCCGAGACGCCGTTGTTTGTCGGCTTCCCAGAGAACCGCACCGACACCGTATCGCTGGGCAGCGTGGTCGAGGTCATCGAGCGGACGATCAACGACGTGCGTCCCAGCACGGTCTACGTGGGTCATGGTGGCAATCTCAATATCGACCACCAGACGGCTTTCCGCGCCACTGCGACGGCGCTGCGCCCGATGCCGGGTAGCCCGACCTCGGAATTATTTGCCTACGAAATCGCCTCCAGCACCGACTGGGCGCCGCCCGGTTTTGGCCAGGCCTTTCGGCCAACGTGTTTCGTGGATATCACCAGCGTGCTGGAGCGAAAGCTCAAGGCACTGGAACTTTATTCCTTCGACATGCGCGCTGAGCCGCATGCCCGCTCGATCAAGGCGCTGGAAAATCTCGCCCGCGTCCGTGGGTCCAGTGTTGGCGTTACCGCTGCGGAGGCGTTCACCGTGCTGCGAATGGTGGTACGATCCTGACCAAGCTGCGGTGCCGCCCCATGGAATTGGCAAATTCTAGGGGTGGGCGACTTCAATGGTGATGGCAGGAGCGACCTCTTGTGGCGCAACGAAACTGGCATCGTCGCGTTTTGGGGATTGAATGGCAATCAGGTCATCGCGAATCAAGGCGTCGGCACGCTCACAACAGATTGGCACTATATCAGTACCGGCGATTTCAATGGCGACGGCAAAAGCGACGCGCTCTGGCGCAACGACAATGGTACCGTCAATATTTGGGAAATGAATGGCAACCAGATTCTGGCGGACTTGTACGTCGGATCAGTTCCTCCGGATTGGAAGATTATTGATACCGGCGATTTCAACGGCGATGGATTGAGCGATCTGCTGTGGCACCAGGATGGCACTGGCATTACCGCGGCATGGGAGCTGAACGGCAACCAGATCATCGGCAATCACGGAATAGGAACACTTACGACAGATTGGCACCTGCTCGCATAGTTACTCTTTGACCTCCCGGCGGGAAACACAAAGATTTTGTAGGCGGAAGGAGCCATTTATTTCAACAGCCGGCCATAATAGCCTATAGCCGACGACTGGCTGATTGACCCGTCCAGGCATCGTAAATCGGCGCGCGAGAAGCCCAGCGATATCCCCAGCTCCACCCGGCGGCCTGTTGTAGGATTTGTGCACAGCTGACCTGGCCATTCTTTGCTTTGATATACAAAAGACCGATGGTGTCCTGAAAGGTCGAATAGACGGTTGAGACGAAGCCGCCAGGGACGGAACAAGGAGGCTGGTTGGATTTCCATACAATAACCCTCATGCTGCTTGCGGGCCTTTTGCACGCAGGCTGGCCCAGCTTGGTGAAGTCCGGAGCCGATCAACTCACCGTACTGGCGGGCATGGGGCTTGTTGCCTCCATCGCGGTTGGCGCGGCAATCCCCTTCCTCCCGGCCCCTCCAGTCGCGATCTGGCCAGTCATGGTTGCCTCTATCGGATTGCATGTCGCATACAGGTTAGCGCTTACAAGTGCCTATAGCCGGGGAGATCTAGGGCAAGCCTTTCCCCTGGCGCGCGGCGCGGTTCCGTTATTAGCCGCCTTCCTGGCTTTTTTGGTCTTAGGTCAAGTCCCGACAACAGGACAATACATCGGCATTGGGTTCATTTCAGCAGGTCTTCTTATTCTTGCATTGGAACGGCTCGGTGATGGCATCAATTGGCCGTTGTTGGCCGCCGCCGCGGCAGCCGGCCTGACCGTGGCCTGCTACTCGGTACTGGACGCCTATGGAACGCGCCTGTCCGCAAGCTGGGCCGGTTTTACGGCGTGGCTGATTGTGCTCGATAATGGTGCCTTTCTATGCTTGAGCCGATTATTGCGGGGAAAGTCGCTTTGGATTGGCTTTGCCGCGATGAGGTACCGCATCCTCGCATCCGGCCTTTTAGGTGTGGTTTCATTCTCCGTGTTTCTGTGGGCGCTCAGCCGCAGTCCGGTGGGTGCGGTATCCGCCCTCCGGGAAACCAGCGTACTATTCGCGCTGCTGATCGGGGTCTGGATTCACCGGGAGACATGGTCGGTACGAAGAGTGGCGGGCGCGGTGCTAACAGTGGTGGGTATCGTAACAATCGCGGCTTAAAAGAAGACCCAATGAAAATGGCCCACAACAACCTGAAAATTCATCAAATATCGGCAATTCTGGAAATCTCGCCCGCAGCGCTTGACTACCAAGCTCCTTCCACTAAGAATTTACCTGGGTCGGGGTAATAAAAGACGGGGGTAGAAGCTGTGACGGCAGAAGAACGTTCGGTGGTGATGTGCGTATGGAACGCAATCATCGTATTTATTTCCATGCTGTATCTTGTCGGAGGAGTGCTCAAATCCGCTATCGTCGCGGGTATCATATTGATATCCTCCCTGATTGGATACGGAAGGCGCTGGCTTCTGCCGCTGGGCTTTGCTGGAATGTATTTGGCGGGCACGGTCGCAATCGGCGTGCTGCCTCCGCCCGAGCAATGGCTCCCATTGTTGAATGATACGCGAGCCTTCGTGATGACGCTGGTTCGCTAGTCCGGCCCACGCCTCTTTGCTACGCGTCCCGATCAAGTTCTTTCGACGCACATTGAGACCCAACCGACGTTGGCCCGCAAGCCCGCGGCCATCGCTAGAGCAGACCTCGCAGCCGGGTGCGCAGGATTAGCGACATCGTTGGCCCGTCGCAGATCGTTCCATCGAGGATGAGACGGTCGATATCCGCTCGCGGAATGGCTTGGATGCTCTCAATGCCTTCACTGCGCTGCGGTGCGCCGGTTGTGGTGATCTTCGCCGCGAACATTTTGAGATTTTCCGAGGTGAGCGCCGTGCTTGTATAAACCACGCCCAATGGCGTCAGTTCACCCACAGCAGCGCCCATCTCCTCGATCAGCTCCCGCCGCGCCTCTTCCGCGGGATCGGCCCCCGCAGGAATCAAACCCTGGGGCGCCTCGAGGAACCAGCGCCGCGCGGCATGTCGGAAAATGCGGATGAGGGCTATGCCGCCATCCAGGATCGGCAAAACCGCGATTCCGCCGCTCGCCACGACACGGTTGTAGAGTCCCAGCCGGCCATCGGAGAATCGTACCGCGTCGCGGATGACATAGCCTATATACGGATCTTCGGCGAGCAAACCGACGCGCAGGTCATCCGTAGGCCACCCCGCAGCTTGACGTTCCTCCCGAACCTCGTGCTGGGCGCGCTTAATTTCACCGGAATCGAACAGGATTTCCGTCGGGCAGCGGGGCGGATTCTCGAACAACGTCGGCTCCGCCGTATGCAGGGCGCGATATCGGCTGAGGCAAAAATCATCGTCATACATGGGGCTGGGTGTCCTCAAGCGCGCCCCGATTGATGGAGCCAGATTGGGAAAGAGAGAAACGGTCGCAAAAATTCGCCGGAGAATTGAAAGTAAGAATCACTATGCAGCCTCACCGTGGAAATCGGGGACGGCGTCGCCAAGCACGCGGAAAGCCGCCGCCCGGTCCTCTTCAGCAACTAGAGTCGCCAAAGCATTATTCCGTCCGGCTTAGTCGCGCGATCGAATTTTGCCTTCACATCGACGAACACGCCGCGGCCATTTCTGAGCAAGGGGCTAATCAAGGACCATCCTCCAGCCAGGTAATCGTCGTGCGCGACTGCCAGAATCACGGCATCCGATGGCACCAGCGCTGAGTCCGGAATGAGATCGATACCATATTCGCGAGCCGCGTCCTCTCGATCCGCAAGCGGATCGTTTACCTGCACAATCACGCCAAAGGATTTGAGCTCCCGCACAATATCGACGACCTTTGAATTGCGAATGTCGGGAACATTTTCCTTGAAGGTCAGCCCGAGGATGGTGATGCGCTCGGGCCGGGTCCCATTGCGCATCAAGCATCTCAAACACTCGCGCGCAATGCGCTGGCCGACACTGTCGTTGATCTCGCGGCCAGCCAAAATCACCTGCGGATGATAGCCGGCGCGTGCGGCGCGATAGGGCAAAGGATGCGGATCGA
>Ga0080064_1000825_pt1 | contig 73584 bp, 71 predicted proteins | sample Subgrocontami54m_FD_69260 | JGI IMG/M metagenome (GOLD analysis project Ga0080064, IMG submission 69260) | Subsurface groundwater microbial communities from S. Glens Falls, New York, USA - GMW46 contaminated, 5.4 m (SPADES assembly) (version 2) ...
CCGTCAGCATTCGGGGTGATAGTTATCGGCTGAAGGAGAAGATCAAGGCGGGCCTCCTCAAAGGGGCGGAGGCCATGGCGTAATGCAGCATACGGGGAGACGGGGGGGGTAGGGAATTTTCAATGCCCATAACCAGGGAAAATTGGATGCCCCTTGACAAGTTCGTCGAGGCTCTCCACCTCCCACTTGCCGTGGAAGCCGGGGAGGCGGGTCTGGCCGGTCAAGAGCTGCTGCATCGCGGCCTGCTTGAGGTCGCGCTTCTTGGCGATGAGCCGATCCAGCCCGCCCAGCAGCGCATCCACATCGCTCAGCGCCGCCGCGATGGCGCGTTGCTCGGCTTCGGTCGATGGCCATGCAAGAACTAGATTCTCGAATCGCTTGCCGCCGAGATGGGCGATCGAGGTCGTCTGCAGAGCGACGCGTGCGAACACTCCGGACTGCTGCGAGAAGCGAAATAGGTGCGCTGCAAACTCGCCGGACACCCCCGGCCGGGCTCTGAACCGGAGAAGCTGGTTCTGTATCGCGCATGGCTCGGGATACTCGTCGCGATACATCGCGCACCGCCCCACGAGTTCCAGGCTTTGCCCCTCGTTCAGGAGTACGTCGCCGCTTCTGATTGCGAAATGGGCAAACTGCGCCTCAGTCATTGGCATCCTAAGCACATCATCGATGTCGATTCGACCATCGAAGACGTTCTTGGTGCGCAAGTACGGTCGCTGCTGTCCCGGGGCGCTCGCCGCCAGAGCTTTCCCTGTCAGCACTTCGCCCTTGAGGACAACAGGCGCCGGATCCCAGTCCGCCGGTATCACGCCAATGTCCATGCGCTTGAATCCGGGCCTCACTTCCATACGGCGCCCATCTTCATGAGGTGCTCATCGACCCGCGCGGCGAGCGTCTCCACCTCGTCGGTGAGCTTGGGTAGCGGCGTGGCGTAGCGCTCAGCCAGCTCGCGGATGCGGCCCGTGAGAGTCTGAGAGACGCGGTCGAGTTCGCCCTGCACGGCGGCCGAAAGGCGGGCCATCCACTTGTCGTCCACCACCAGCGTCTTGATCTCGGCCTCGGTGAGCTTGGGGTACCTGGCGTCGATCTTCTTGTCCAGCTCCTCCTGCGCGGCCTTGCGCTTGGCCTTGGCCTCCGACTGCTGCTCCAACAAGTCCGCGTAGGCTTTGAGTGCACTGATCGCTTCGGCTTCGTCTGGCTCACTGGCCAGCTTCTTGAGCGCAGCTTTGACACTCTTCGCGGAGATCTTCGACGGCTCACCCTCTTTCCCTTCATTAGCTTCGGCCAGCAGCCCGTCCTCGCCGCTGTTCTCCTCGCGCATCTCGTCGATCTGTTGCTCGAGCGCGGCGCGCTGGTTGTCGAGTGCTTCGATGGCGTCGCGTTCGGCGGCGAAGTAGCGGGCGACGAGAATCGGCGCGGGAACGAGGTCTGACTTGAGGCGCCGCTTCCCCTTCAGGTAGTCGTGCGGCTCTGGCCAGGTGAGCTTGTTGTTCTTGTCCTTGATCTGAACGATCTCGCGCGGCGGCGCTCCCTTCACCCAGCCGTCGGCGGCGATGAGATACGCGTCGTCCTGCATCGTCTCGGCCCAGTAATCCATCAGGTGCTGGTAGACGTCGTAGGCATCCAGCAGCGGCGCTTGGTGGAACGCAGCGAGCAGTTCCTCGGCGATGGTCTCGATGAGCGCCTTCGGGTGACCGTCCTTGGCGAACCCAGTGAGGCGCGGGATCGTGGCCTTGCGCCAGTCAGCAAAGCCCTTCGTCGCCTTCTTCTGGAAGGCCGCGAACTCGGTGTGGCCGAGAATGGCGGGCTTCACCTCGGTGAGCGGCAGCTTCGGGCGCGCGTAGCCGGGGCGGCCCCCCGTTGAATCAAATGCCTCGAACAACACGGCGCGCACGCTGGGAAGCACCTTCCAGTACGCGCCGAGCGCATCGAGATCACGCTCGGGGATCCCGCCGCGCAAATGACCGTCGATGTCCTGCAGATCCTCGGGCTCGGTGCTGTCGATGTAGCGCGGCAGGTTGAGGTTGAAGTCGTTCTTCGGGTCAGCGATCTCGTCGAACGGCACCATGCGAGCGTAACGAGGAACGTCGACTTGCTTGGTGAAGGTGTCGACGATGCGGTGGATGTCCTGCTCGCGCAGGCGGTTCTTGTTGCCGTCCTTGATGAAGCCCTTGGAGGCGTCGATCATGAACACGCCCTTGCGGCCGGCGGCGTTCTCCTTGTCCAGCACCACGATGCAGGCGGGGATGCCGGTGCCGTAGAAGAGGTTGGCAGGCAGCCCGATAATGCCCTTGAGGTAGCCGGAGCGGACGAGCTGCTGGCGGATCGTCGCCTCGGCATTGCCGCGAAAGAGTACGCCGTGCGGCAGGATGCATGCGGCCTTCCCCGTACTCTTCATCGAGCGGATGATGTGCAGCAGGTAGGCGTAGTCGCCCTTCTTGGCGGGTGGCTCGCCCCACGCGAAGCGCTGGAACGGGTCCTTCGACGGCGTGAGGCCAGTGGTCCAGGTTTTGTCGGAGAACGGCGGATTGGCGACGACGTAGTCGTAGGTGCGGAGCTGCTCGCCGTCCTTGAACTTCGGCGCGGCCAGCGTGTTGCCCGAGAGGATGTTGGCCGTGGGGAAGTCGTGCAGGATCATGTTCATGCGGGCCAGGCCCGCGGTGGTCACGTCCTTCTCCTGCCCTTCGAGCGTGATGTGCTTGCCGGCCTGAGCGGCCACCTTCAGGAGCAGCGATCCCGAGCCACAGGTCGGGTCGTAGGCGGTGGTGGACGCCTTCGTGTTCTTCGGCGAGATACCGATCACTCGGGCGATGACGCGGCTCACCTCTGACGGCGTGTAGAACTGCCCCTTGCTCTTGCCGCTCTCCGTGGCGAAGTGCCGCATCAGGTATTCGTAGGCGTCGCCGAGGATATCGTCGTGCTCAGCGTGGTTCTGCGAGAAGTCGAGTTGGGGGCGCGCGAAGATGTTAATCAGGTTGGTGAGCCGTTCGACCTTGGCCTGCCCCTCACCGAGTTTATTCGAGTCGTTGAAGTCGGGGAAATCGCTGCGGGCCAACCGGTCATTGGCCTGCACGAGCGGGGCGATGACCTGCGTGTTGATCTTGTCGCCGATATCGCTCTTGCCCCGGAGCGCGAGCATATCCGTGAAGCTCGACCCCTTCGGAATTGTAATCGGCGGAGTGAAGTCCTTGCTGTTCCCGTACTTGTCGGTGATGTACTTGATGAACAGCATGAACAGGACGTAGTCCTTGTACTGGCTGGCATCCATGCCGCCGCGCAGCTCATCGCACGAGGCCCAGATCGAGGAGTAGAGGCCGGATTTTTTTATGGCCATGGGGTCCTATCTCAGTATCCCAAGCCGGTCGCGAGTGTCAGTAGTTGCCCGGCAACGGGTCATGTGACTTGCCGGCCGTCGGCCCGGGGCCACCAAGTATGAGCCAACACTTCTTGAACGGACTATACGATATTGATACGTGGAATGCGACAAGATCCTCGCACAAACCACTTGGAACACTTCCGAATCATACGCTTGTACAGGAGTCAGCTCTTGGATATACCGTTCGTTGGATATGGATGATAACCAACAAATCAGGTGCGGACATGTAGCCCCATTCAACCACGATCCCCGGTGGCCAGCGGCTGCCAGTTTTCAGAGGTTTTGGGCATATTGTTTCCTTCGTTAACTTTCCACCCCAGACTGAAGCCCCGCCCGGTCGGTCCCGCATCACCGCGATGGCGCGCGGCGCAGGCGCCCTCTCCGATAGCCCGGTCTCGCCTCCTCAACCCGGAAACCGATGGAGCGCCGTGACTTATCCAGCGGCGCCATTAGCGCGCGGATGGCGTCAAAGACGGTCTTGAATTGAGCGTCGTACTTCTTCTCGAGGTCATGCAGACGCCGAGCCAGTTCTGCGTTGGAGGCCACCATCCGCCGCAGCCGTACAAACGCCCGCATGATCTCGATGTTCACCTGCACGGCGCGAGGGCTCCGCAGCACACTCGATAACATGGCGATCCCATGTTCCGTGAACGCATAGGGCAGATACCGGCGTCCGCCCCTTTTTGAGATCACAAATTGTGATCTCAAGGTGTTGAACTCCTCTGTGGTCAATTCGAAGGCGAAGTCCGGCGGGAAGCGCTCGGTATTCCGCTTGACGGCCTGTACGAGAGCGCGCGTCTCGACCCCGTAGAGCTCAGCAAGATCCACATCAAGCATCACCCTTTCGCCTCGGATTATGAGAATAGATCGCTCGATGCGTTCGGCGGGCAGGCAGACATCTTGTGCGACAGATACGTGCTTTTTCGGCATGCGTTCTCCTCTTGCTTCAAGATCACAATTTGTGATCTTGAACGTTGGACCGTTTACGCTTCCTCGCGGGTCGGTAGGACCGAGGCATGCAGGATATTCAGTATGTTGGCTGGCTATGGCGCCATGCTCGGTAAAGGCGTAGGGCAGTATCCCTCTTCCTCCCCGACCCGGCTTTGACCTCGTAACCGGAACGCTGGGTTTGCGTAAGTCAGAGGCCGTTCCCGCCAGCAACCAGTATCATACCAGCCCGCTGTGACATCCGGGGGCACTTCAGGTGGGAGTCGAGAATCTCCTTTGCTCAGCGTTTCTGCGATACGTCGTTCGCCTCTGTTGACATTGCAAGCGACCAACAGGAGCGCGGTAATCTCACAGTACTTGCACGGCGAGATTGCCTCGGTCGATACGCTCCCTCGCAATGACGCCAACAGGGGGATCTTCGGAGCAATCTCAGCCATGGTGCCCCTACGCGACAGTGCCTTGCAGAATCCGCCGGGCCTGCTCGCGGACCTTCTCGGCAAGGGTTGCGGGCTTGCGCACCTGCACCTCACCGCCGAAACTCAGAATCCATCCGATCAGTTCAGGTGTGTCTGCAACCCTGAGGAGCATCTTCAGGCGCCCGCCTTTCTGCGGTGTCAGGGTCTGGCTCCGGTGCCATACGCGATCCTTCACCCACGGGGTGGCGGCTTTGCTGAACAGGAGCTCGACCGTGACCGGTTTCCCCCGCATGACTACGAGGGCATCCTGCACATGCGCCTCCAGATCGAAGCCGAGCGGCATTTGATAGGGATGATCGGTGACGGTGAGGGAGCGGATGCGGTCCACGGCAAACAGGCGCACCTCACCGCGCCAGTGGCAGTAAGCGATCAGGTACAGGGCTCCGGCCGCATACCAGAGGCGATAGGGATCGACCTCTCTGCGCGTTGTCGCGTTGCGGGACGCGGAGTAGTATCGAATCTGGAGGGTACGCAGGTGAGCGATCGCCTGCGTGACGCGATCGATCGTATCCTGGTGTTGCCGATAGTTCTTGTGCGGGCCGAGCCCGACTGAGAAGAAGTCCTGCATCTGCCTGATGTAGGTCTGTCCCTGAGGCGGTAGGGCGGCGGTGGCCTTATTCAGGGCAGAGTCGAGGGCGCCCTTGATCGCGGTTCCTTCCAGGGGCCTGAGCAGGTCACGGCTGAAGGTCAACGCCATGAGTTCGGTTGGGGAAAACGCCAGGGCGGGGACGTGCCGGAAGCCATCCATGAGTCGCCAGCGGGTGTGGCCGTCGACGCGTTCGGTGATGAGCGAGAAGCCGGAAGCCTCCAGCGCCTCCAGATCCCGGCGGAGGGTGCGGGAGTGACGCCGGTAGTCGTCCGGCAGGCTTTCGGTGAGTTCCTCGATCGTCACGCCACGAGCGGACTCCAGCCTCCGCAGGAGATGCCATTGCCGGATCACCTGGTCGTTGCGCGACATTGCCCCTCCGTCATGCCTGTTCTACGCGTTGAATTCCAGTTCTTCTTCGATCGCAAATGGCCGGCACGTTGTTGCTCGCGTTAACACTCGTCCCCCTGGCCCGGTCCAAGGCCCCGCCCGGTCAGTCCCTATCACCGCGATGAGTCGGCTTAGGGGTGCAACCGGGCAGTTCAAGGTCATGCTGGGCACCGCTTTTCCCATACCCCACCGACGGGTCTTTGACGGTGAAATCCCGCGCAGGCTCGCTATGCTTACCGGCCGGTGCCGTACCCAACTGTCGGGCAATGTCCTCCATTTCCTCAATGGCCAGCAGGATATTTTCCAACGGCAATTGCGCCCATCGGCGCAATTGTTCGCGGCGTGAGCCTTCAAAGGTGGTCAGCCGCCAGTCGAAGTCTGTTGTGAGGGATTCATTTTCCGGCATCGTCTTCCAACCTCATGCGCAGGTGTTCGATGTCTATCCTGTCTTGTTCCCTGCCCACCGCTTCCTTCATCTTGATCAGCGTGGTGATGCTGACAAACCGTACTTCTATAGACCCATACAGGGGTTTGATCAGTGCGTTGACGTATTCCTCATCGAAAGAAAAGGGCTCCTGTACGAATATGTCAATAGACGTCTCACGGTGGCTGTCGCTCCAGAGTTGCAATACCTGCATACCCTTGTCGCGTATCCAGCCCTCGCGCGTGGCTCGATCGGCAAATTGCTCCGCTGTGACCGGTGCCAGTGGTTTGTAGCCAAGCGCCTCGAGCGCGGCAAAGGCCCGTTTGATATTGTCCGGAATCAACTGGATGACAAAATCGACGTCCTTGGTAAAACGGAGATAACCATGGGCGTTTACCGCAAGCCCGCCGGCGACCAGATAGCGTACGCCGGCCTCGTTTAGCGCGCGAACGATGGCTTCAAAGCTGGCCAATTTCATGATGTAGCCTCCTTCCCCTGAGGAGATTCTTGACCGCTCATCTCCGCCTCTCGACTGGCCCGCATGTCCGCGGTGCGGACTCAACTTCCCTTTTGTCCGTCTCATTGGGCATCCCACCATAGTCCCGCCAAAAGATACGCACGTCACTCCCCTCGACATTGATGGTCCGCTTGCCGAGCCCGACTGAGAAGAAGCCCTGCATTTGCCTCACGTAGCACTGGCCTTGTGGCGGCAGGGCGGCGGTAGCTTTATTCAAGGCGGAGTCAAGGGCGCCCTTAATCCGGGTCCCTTCCAGGGGTTTCAGCAGGTCACGGCTGAACGTCAGCGCCATGAGCTCGGTCGGCGAAAACGCAATGGCGGGGATGCGCCGATAGCCATCCATCAACCTCCAGCGAACCTGCCCCTCTGCCCGTTCGGTGATGAGCGGGAATCCGGAAGCCTCGATCGCCTCCAGGTCCAGTCGGAGAGTACGAGGGTGGCGCCGGTAGTCGTCCGGCAGGCTTTCGGTGAGTTCCTCGATCGTCACGCCACGGGCGGACTCCAGCCTCCGCAGGAGATGCCATTGTCGGATCACCTGGTCGTTGCGCGACACTGTTCCTCCGCAATGTCCGTTCCACGCGAGGACCGATTGGCGTGGAGTTGCCTCCTACCGCCCCCTGTGGTGTTAGAGCAATACGGGGGCGCCAGCTATGTGGGATGCCCAGCAGCTCTCGCTACCTGTGCGTGGCACGCAGACAGATACCAACTGTCCGAGACCGAAGTCGCAGGTGGAGTCACAAGCCATCGGTCATGATTCCAAGACTTCATCTGGAAACAGCAATCCGATCAACTCGCGGACTACCGGCAATGCCTGGCTCACATCTTCCTGCCGTGCGACCTTTCGCCAGTCCTCAATATAGAGCGATTCTTCGTGTGGGCTCATAGCGCGATTCCGGAATGCACAATCTCCTGGACAAATTGATCTCCTCGGCCCAGACGATCAGCCAGTTCTTCCGGCGTTAGGACCAGTGGCGACAGCGGCATGCCCCAGCTCAGATCTCTGACCGTAGCAAGCACCTAAGCCATCCGTTCATAAAACCGCTCGTTTGTGGCTGCGATTACCAACAAATCAATGTCACTGTGCTCTGTCAGCTCGTTTCGCGCAGCCGATCCGTACAGGATAATCTGTTGGGCGCCATACCGTTCCCGAAGGCGAGCTCCGATGGCCTTGAGGCGAACGCTGTCAATGAGCTGCGATGCATCTGCCATGGTGTCTCCTCATATTCGCTCTTTCACCGCGCTGGATAAACTGCCGATTGAACGCCGCAATCACTTCGGCGTCTGTGGATCGCCGGATATCCCTAGTCAGGAGAAGCGCCTGGGCTCCGTAGAACATGTTCTGAAGGTATCATAAGTTGCCGAATAGCATCAAAGACGATTTTGAACTGGGCGTCGCACTTCTTTTCCAAGCGATTGAGCCGGCGCGCAAGATCCCTATTTGTCGCAATGAACCGGCGGAGTTGGACAAAGGCCCGCATGATTTCAATGTTGACCTGGATGGCACGCTCGCTATTCAGGACGCTGGATAGCATCGCCACGCCCTGCTCGGTGAAGGCGTAGGGCAAATACCGGCGACCGCCCCAGAAACTTGAGGCGCCAGAATGGAACCTCAAGTTCTCGAACTCGTCGGGCGATAGCTGGACCATGAAGTCGGGCGGAAAGCGGTCCTTGTTGCGCTTGACCGCGCGCACCAGGACCTTGGTCTCGACCCCGTACATAGCCGCAAGATCGGCGTCGAGCATCACCTTCTGCCCACGCAACGTCAGGATCGCGCGCTCGATGCGCTCCAACGGGACAAGGCTCGGGTCAGGCATCGGGACCTCCGACACTTGAGGTGCCATTTTGTGACTTTAAGACGTTTGCCGCTCTACGCGGAACCCAATCGGTCAGTCCCCATCACCGCGATGCCGCGCGGCGGAGACGTGAGTGGGCGAATAGCCGCGGGCCGTCAGGTTTTTACGGAGGAGGTCCGTCTCGATGGGGCGGTTGTTCTCGCGACTGTTCCACTCGCCGAGATAGCGGTAGCCGAGGTTGTCGGCCCGCGCCGGGTCGGTGAACAGCGCCACGACGCGGTCCTGCGTCTTGCGCTCGGAGCGAGCTGGTTTATTCACCGCAGGACCTCCCAGCGGCCGCCTTTTTGCGGCCCGACGAATCGCAGCCTGCCGGCTTTGACCAGCTTGGCGCTGGCCATTTCTACGGCGCGGACGGTACGTCCCACTTTTACGGCAACCTCGGCCAGCGTCATTTGCGGGTTCTGACGCAACAATTCGAGCAGGGCGTCGGCCGTTTTCACCGAAGTTTTCACCGAAGTTTTCACCGAAGTTTTTCCACTGGCTTCGGTAATCGATTCATTGCCGCCCTTCGGGCTCACGATCTGGAGGTAGTCGGAGGAGAAATCGAACTCTACCCAAAGGTCGTGCCCGGTCAGACGAATTTTCGGTTCCGGGTTTCCGGCGTCGCGGCAGGCCTGAAAGATGCGTTGGATGCCGCGGCCCCAGGCCTCGATCTCCCCGGCGCGGAAGAAAGCGTTGGCGATGTTCGGGTTGTACGGGAGCGACGCGTGCTCGCGCAGCAGATCGTCCAGCCCCCAGCCCTCGGGTAGCACTGCAGGATTCCAGATCGCAAGCCGGTCCTCGTAAACCCGGACCTGCACCGGCGCGGACACCGCATAGTCGCGGTGAACCAGCGCATTGAGCAAGGCCTCGCGCAGGGCATCGTTGGGCACCGGAAATTCCTCGATGCGATGGATACCCTCGTAACGGATGGCGGCCTTGAGATATTTCATCTGCAATGTGGCAATCGTGGCCGTGACCTGGGCGAAAAGGTCGCCGTGCACCTCGTCGTGGTAAGCGAGGTCGGACTCGGTGCGGAAGAATCCGATTTTCACGAAAGCGCCGCTCACGAAGCGCTCCGGATCCTCATGGAACAGCAACAGCGCTGCGCGTTTTAGGCGCGTCCCTTCACGGAGCCTGAGCTTGTCGATGAGGTTCGGAACCGGTTCACGCCCGATTCCGGGTTCAACCCGGCCGCTGCGCCTCGCCAAGGTACGGAAGCGCCTGATCGAGGCGCCCGATAGATCCTTGAACGTGACGCCCGGCACCGGCACGCCATCCCAGGTGCGCCCCTGTTTTCGCAGGAGGAAACGATCCAGCGCCGCACCCTTCAACCCCTGCAGCGTGCTGCCGCTGCGCTGGTAGTAGTGGCCCCGGTAGCTGATCGGCGAGGGGTATGGCGGCGTCACCACTTCAAGGTACTCCCGGCCGCGCTCACTGAGCAGATTGACCTCGACGATGATGCCAAGCAGGTCGCGGATCTTGTTCGGAAGCTCCTGCAGAAGTCTGGCGGCGTCGCGGCTGCCTACCACCTTTCCTTTGTCGTTGCGCCCGATCGCCAGCACGCCGCCCTCGGCGTTGGCGAACCCGCAAATCCACTTGAGGTATTCGTCGCGCCAGGAGACCTTCCACTCGACGTGCTGGGATTCCTTCATACGAGGCGTGTCCTTCCGGTGAGCAGCTCCTGCATCATCGCCTGCTTGACGCCGCGGGCTTCCAGCGCAGACAGCTCGTCGTCCATGCCGCCACGCAATTCGTCGCAGGAGGCCCAGAGGGAGGAGTAGAGGTCAGATTTCTTGAGGATCACAGGTGCCTCAAGCCGGTCGCGAGTGTCAGTAGTTGCTTGGCAACGGGTCATGTGACTTGCCGGCGGTCGGCCCCCGGGGCCACTGAGCATGAGCCGGTACTTCTTGAACGGACTATACGACATTGATACGTGAAATGCGACAAGATCCTCGCACAAACCACTTGGAACACTTCCGAATCACACGCTTGTACAGGAGTCAGCTCTTGGATATACCGTTCGTTGGATATGGATGATAACCAACAAATCAGGCGCGGACACGTAGCCCCTTCAACCACGATCCCCGGCGGCCAGCGGCTGCCAGTCTTCAGATGTTTTGAGTGTGTTTTCCCCTTTGCCAACTTCCAACTTTCCGCCCCGCCCGGTTATCTCCTTCAGTAGCCCCACCGGGCTGCGCGTATCGGCTCGGGTATGTTATAGTATCACTAACCACACCGACCTCGTTTTGAGAGATGCGCAATGGCCCCTATTGACCTGATGCGACAGGCTACGGAGATCCGGCGTCTTGCGGCCGCACATGGGGTCGTCCGCGTGCGGGTGTTCGGATCGTCCGCGCGGGGTGAAGCCGCTGCTGCGAGCGACCTTGACCTTCTGGTGGACTTGGCCCCTGACCGTGACCTTCTGGATCTTATCGCCTTCAAGCTGGATGTGGAAGATCTCCTGGGGTGCCGAGTAGATGTTCTCACTGAGGCGGCCTTGAGCCCGTACCTCAGAGACGGCGTCCTGGCAGAGGCGAGGCCCTTGTGAAGGACGCAGCCATCTACCTGCGTCATATCCGGGATGCTATCACCCGGATCGAAAAGTACACGGCCCAAGGACGCAAAGCCTTCTTCGACGACACGCTGGTTCAGGATGGGGTCATCCGCAATCTGGAAGTGATCGGCGAAGCGGTCAAAAACCTCCCTCCTGAGTTGAGGCGTCAGCATCCCGAGATGCCTTGACGGAGCATCACCGCGTTGCGGAATGTCCTGATCCACGAGTACTTCGGCGTGGATCTTGAGGTTGTCTGGCGTGTCGTTCAACGGCGCCTCCCCACACTCAAGCATCACATCGAGGCCATGCTAGCCGATTAGGGGCGTTGTTGGTTCGCGGTGGAGTTGGTGTAGTTCGGCTTTGATAATGTGCTTTCGCCATAATGGGTTGCGTTGCACCGCGACGCCCTCCGGGAGGACTGGCGGTTGGCACGCGGGGGTGAGCCACCGCGACCGATTTCTCCTCTGGAGTAAGGAGACACTCTCCGGAAGCTGATCGATCGCCGTGGCTTGTCCGGCGGCGTCATCAGCGCGCCGCGTTCGAGGCGCAGGGTCTTCGGGACGCACCGGTCCACGCGCGCGGCCGCGGGCAGATCGAGGGCGGCGACCAGGTCAGCCACGTTCACCTGGCGCCTGCATCGAATAGGCGGCCGGGCTCCGCCAGCACGCTGAGTGGTACCGCTTCCACGCGGTCCGACAACGCATAGCGCCTGGTTCCAGGATAGACGACCGCCACCCGCTCCAACTGTAAGTCTTCCATCGCAATCCGGATCGAGGGACTCAGGCGTGGGGCGTCCACCCGCTTGCACTCTACCCCGAAGAGCTTCCCTTCTCGCCGGAGCAGGAGGTCAATCTCGGCGCCCTGATGCGTCGCCCAGAAGGCGGCTTCGGTGTGCGGCTCGGTCGCGAGCACCTGCTCGACGGCGAATCCCTCCCACGACGCGCCGAGCTTGGGGTGGTGCAGCAGGGCGGTGTGGTCTTCGATCCCGAGGAGTTCGTGGAGCAGTCCCGTATCCCGCACGTAGACCTTGGGCGACTTGACCTGACGTTTGCGCAGGTTGGCGTGCCACGGCTGCAACTGACGCAACACCAGCGCATCGGTCAACAGGTCGAGATAGCGGCGTACCGTCGGTTCGCTCACGCCGAGAGCACGGGCCGGTTCGGCATTATTCCAGACTTGGCCGTGGTAGTGCGCCACCATACTCCAGAATCGCCGCATCGCGGTCGCCGAGACGCGCACCCCCCACTGCGGCAGGTCGCGTTCGACGAGAGTCTCGATAAAGTCGCGGCGCCAGCGGACGGACGCTTTCTCGTCGGGGGCCAGAATGGCTTCGGGAAAGCCACCGCGCCGCCACAGGGTCTCCGCGGCCCCCGTTCCGACTTCGTTGAGCGTGAATCCCCCCATGCGCAGGTACTCCACCCGTCCGGCGAGGCTTTCCGATCTCTGGCGCAGGAGCGCACCAGACGCACTTCCAAGGATAAGGAAGTGAGTCGAAATCGGGCGCCGATCGGCAAGTACGCGCAAAAGCGGAAAGAGATCCGGGGCCCGCTGGACTTCGTCGATGACGACGAGGCCCATGAGGGGCTCAAGGGCGGTCATCGGCTGCTCGAACAGGGCGCGGGTGCGCGGGTCCTCCAGATCAAAGTAGGTGGGGGCAGCCGGATCCAGGATCTGGCGTGCGAGGGTCGTCTTACCGCACTGGCGCGGCCCAGTCAGCACCACCACGGGCCGGCGGTCGAGGGCGACGCGCAGGGCGTCCAAGAGGCGTGGGCGAGAGACGATCATGGACGCATCATACCATGAAATCCCAAAATGCCAGCTTTGAAATTCATGGGAGCAGCCTCATGGCTCTTACCCTATTCCTCGTCAGGCAGGATCACTAGGTACGCCACCACCTCGAAGTCGTTGATTCCGGAGAACTTGCCCGGTAGCGCGTGCGTGCCGCCGGGTGCGAACAGGCTCGCCCCCCCGCGTTCCTCACTCTTGCCCCACGACAGAAGCCACGGCGGCGGCCAGCAGGCGCTGCGCCTGGCGCTGAAGATGATCTTATGAGCACTCCAGCAATGTGATCGGCAGACCTCGCTGAATACGTCGGAAATCGCCATCCTTGGTAAAGATGACCTTGTCGTTGGCCTTGGCTACAACGGCAATTATGAGGTCTGGCATGCTGATCCCGTTGATCCCCATCCGCTTCAGTCGGAACTGGACCTCTATAATCTCGCTCCAGAGCGATGCGGGCTCGGTTGCGAGCGGAAGAGCATCAAAATAGTCCTTTAGCTCCCGGAACTGTTTTGGTGTCCTTGCGCCGGAAATGATCTCGGCCTTAATCAGGTGTGCTATGCAGACCTGCTCCTCTTCCAGTAGCCGGTCCAGCGCCTCCGCGTAGGGGGACTCCCTCATTCTGAAGAACTCCAGCCAGACGGAGGTATCGACCAGGATATCACTCACAAGGGTCCAACCTTTCGCTTTCGGCCAATGTCAGTGGGTAGCGGTTCGATCTTTCCTTAATCGCTTCATGTCAATATCGAGGTCCAGCCTTCCTCGTAATGCTCGCAGGCGTTCGATTTTCTTGGCGTCGATCAGCTTTTGAAGCGAGAGGATTACGGTGCTCGTCTTTGTCTTCGCCCCGCAGATTTTCTTGGCTTCTTCCAGCAGATCCTTCGGTAAATCCATCGTCGTTCTCATCAGATTGCCTCCTTTATGCATTCATACACTGCATCATCATAACCGATTATTATGCATCACATCAGTCTGAATGTTCTTTGCTGACGCCCTCACCCGGCCTTCGGCTACCCTCCCAGAGGACGAGGGACGAGAAGGAACTTAGGCGGCGTGTGGGCGGGACGTATGGGCCCCGGTCAGCAGCGTATCCACGGGCAGGGTGTTGATGATGTCGGACTTCCCGATCCAGGCGCGGCGAGCGGTAGCAGCACCCAGGGGCATGTTAATCAACTGGTCGAGGGAATAGGCGAATGTGTGCGAGGCGTGCGGCCTGTCCCGGACATCGATCCGGGATACGTGGCGAGGTGCGTGGCGTGGATGGTTGGACGCGGACGTCCGATTATGAAGGGACGACCTCGAGGGCTTGTTCCGGCTGCAGAAGCGGTCTTGCCCACCGCTCGATTACGCTACTTGGGGCAGAGGCCGGATATTCGAGATCAAGATGGCGCTGAATCTCTCGGACGAGTCGGGTATGTAGATGGTGGCCGGCGGCATGGGCGATGATCGTTCCCACGACAGGACGGCCAAGCAGATACAGGTCTCCCAATAGGTCGAGGATCTTATGGCGGACTAACTCATCCCTGAATCGAAGGCCACCATTCAACACGCCGCCGTCGCCGATTACGATCGCGTTATCAAGCGATCCGCCCAGGCCCAGGTTGTGGCGGCGAAGCCTCTCAATATCTTTCAGAAAGCCATAGGTCCGGCATGGCGCAATCTCCCGGGCAAACTTCTCTCTGGTAATATTGAAGGCAACCGATTGTTCTCCAAGGACCGGGTGATCGAAGGGCATCGTATAGATAACTTGAAGGCGCGCTGACGGAACAATCTGAATGCTCGATCGCTCGCCTTCAACAACTAACCGCTCTTTGATCTTCAGATAGGTCCTGGCGACCAACTGTCGTTTCAGGCCGGCGCCTATGATCAACTCAACAAATGGCGCGGCGCTACCGTCCATGGCGGGAACCTCTTCGCTGTCGAGTTCAACCTCGACATTATCCAGTCCCGTTCCTGCAAACGCCGCCATCAGGTGCTCGATGGTCCTGATCGCGACCCCATTCTTCCCAATCGTGGTTGCGCGATTGACGTCAACGATGCGTGCAGGTGTAGCCTCGATGGTGGGGGCGAGGGGAAGATCGATACGTCGGAATACGACGCCGGAGTTCGCCGGGGCGGGACGGAGCACCATCTTGACCGGTCGGCCGGTATGCAGCCCTATCCCTTTGCAGGTGACGGCAGTGTGCAGCGTTCGCTGATGGCTCACAATGATCTCCCGATCGGACCTATCTACTGAGGCAATTTTCGCCCCGACCCACACGCACCACGCGGGATTGTACCTGAGGACGTAGTAAATAGCAAGCCGTGTCGTAGTTATTTCTGACTACGGCCAACGATTGTGCCTAAAAAATCAGCTTAGATCAGGCATATGGCCTGCATAACCCGGAACACCAATCGATCAATCAATCCGTTATATGGTGAAGATACAACAGGCCTGTTACGGTGATCTTGATGCCCACCGTTGAAAGAGTCGCTGCATGGCCTCACAACAGGGCAGATCCCTGAGAGGGCGAAGCAGTGTCGCCATGTTCTCTTCGACCGCAGGCGGCACTGCTCGGATTATCCGCCCGCCACGCGACGTACGTTTTACGGGAGGATACGGGCGGGTTCGACCGATTCTTAAGATGATGTCGCTGATCGCCGGCTCGCCGACTGCCTCATTCAGAATCGTCTTCAGCTTATGGCGCAGCATGTGAAGCTCGTGCAGCCAGATGGGGTCCTCGACGCAGAGGTAGAGGCGTCCATCCCTGAAATCCTCTACGCCCGCCCGCTCCTTGATGCGATCAGCGATGACTCGATCCCATGCTCGAAGGAGCGCAAGGTGGCGGGAGACCCTATCAAAACCCAGCCCATGCAAGCTGCTCGCAAGGATATCGGCACACCTGATGGGTGCGGTTTGCTGTCTCTTCTGCGCCGATCCGCCGGTCTTCACTTGGTACATCCTACCAGCCTCAGAAGGGGCGAGACGGCCCGCTGCTGCCCGTTCACGAGTGCTGCTTCCCCGCTTGGGGGATTCCGGCCGATGCTTCATCGATAGCGCGATTGGCGAGTGCGTCCGCCTGACGGTTGAACTCGCGGCCGATATGCTCAATCGAGAACCGGCAGCCTGCGGTGGAGAGCTGATGAATGAGGGCGAGCGCTTGTGTGTATAAGACGGCGAGGCGCGGGTTTCGGACTCGATATTTGCCCTGTACCTGCTTGACCAACAACTCGGAGTCGGATCGGACTGTAACAACGGCCGGTTGAAACGTTACGATCTCTCTTAACGCCAGGAGGAGCGCTTCATATTCAGCCACGTTATTTGTTGCATGGCCGATGTAACGATAGAGGTCCCGGTCGAACGCCCTATCCCCCGCCGTGACCATCGCGCCGATCCCGGCTGGACCAGGATTCCCGCGGGCCGCCCCATCGATATGAATCAGCAGCCGCAACCCTTGCGGGGTCGAACCGTTGCTCGGTGGTCCCGCGTCCTGTGCGACCATCACCCCTTCCAATAGAGGATGCGGCCGCATCCTTCGCAGGTGCGAATCTCCGCGTTTCGGCGAACCTCGTTGCATACCTGTGGCGTAAGGGCCACGTGGCACCCTTCACAGGAACGACTTGTTGCCTGAGCAACCGCCAAGCCGTCCCGACTCTTGAGAAGGCGAAGATAGAGCTGCAAGAGCGAGGCCTCGACGCTGTCCGATCGGGTTTTCCTGGTCTTGCGTAATATCGAAAGGCGACTTTGCAGCTTGAGCAGTTCGCCTTCGCGCTCCTGCTTATTCTTCAGAAACTCCGCTTGTGTGACCCGAACCTTTTCCTCTTCCTGATGTCGAATCTTGACGGCGTCGTCGATCTCGTCGAGACACACAAGCACCTCTTCTTCCAGCGCTGAAATCTTCTGCTTAAATCCCTCGACTTCCTTGAGGGTTGCCGCGTATTCCTGGTTGGTCTTGATCTCATATAAACGACCTTGTCGCTTTTTGAGATCTCTTCCGGCCTCCTCCAGATCGCGTTCTTTCTGGCGGCGAAGCTTCTGAAGCGTTTCTCCCTTTGCGATGGCCGCATCGAGGGTTGCCTTGGCCTGAACTAATTGCTGCTCCAGGGTCTGGATCTGACCGGGGATCGTCGCCACCGCCGCATCGAATACGGCGATTTCGGCATCAATCTCCTGTAGTTGCACAAGCCGCTCTAAGTCTTCCAGCACGGTGACTCCAATGGTTGGCAGAATCCTCTGTTCACGGCGCAGAGTTCATTGTTCATGGCCAGGCCATGGTGGTAAGGGCCTTCGCCGTCTGTCCAAGCTACGGACTATACACCATAAACGTGCGATTGAGAAATATGGTGGGCCCACCTGGACTCGAACCAGGGACGATCCGGTTATGAGCCGGAGGCTCTAACCAACTGAGCTATGGGCCCGCACAAAAGGTCTATCTGGTCGGTCGGTCTGTTCCGCCTATCTGGTCGGTCGGTCTGTTCCGTCTATCTGGTCAGACTAAATGACCAAACAGGCCAAATGACCAAATAAACCAACTTAGCTTTCCACGAAACTCCTCAGCTTTCGGCTCCGCGTGGGATGCCGAAGTTTCCGCAGCGCCTTTGCCTCAATCTGTCTGATGCGCTCGCGGGTCACATCAAACTGCTGGCCCACTTCTTCCAGGGTGTGATCGCGTCCATCCCCGAGTCCGAAACGGAGCTTTAAGATCTTTTGCTCCCGTTCCGTCAGGGTCTCGAGCACCTGTTCGGTCTGACCGCTTAAGTTCATGCCGATGACGGCCTCGATTGGGGATATCACAGCCTTATCTTCGATGAAGTCGCCAAGGTGAGATCCTTCTTCCTCTCCGATGGGCGTCTCCAGTGAGATCGGCTCCTGGGCGATCTTCAGAACCTTCCTGACTTTGTCGACCGGTAGATCGATCTTCTGGGCGATCTCCTCCGGGGTTGGCTCTCTTCCAAATTCCTGTACCAGATAGCGGGAGGCGCGGGTCAGCTTGTTGATGGTCTCGATCATATGCACAGGGATTCGGATGGTGCGAGCCTGATCGGCAATGGCGCGCGTAATGGCCTGGCGGACCCACCAGGTGGCATAGGTGCTGAACTTATATCCGCGCTGATATTCGAATTTATCCACCGCCCGCATCAGGCCGATGTTGCCTTCCTGTATCAGATCAAGGAACTGGAGACCGCGATTCGTATATTTCTTCGCGATGCTGATCACCAGACGGAGGTTGGCCTCCACCATCTCCTTCTTCGCCACATGAGCCTTTCGCTCGCCGGTCGTGATGGCATGAAGCGAGGCGCGCAACTCTTTGCCGGAAGCATCGGCATCTTCCTCGACTTTTCGGATCTTTCGCTGGGTCGTCGCAATGGCGGCTTCACATTCATCCAGTCTCTTCCGATCGAGTCCTGTTCGACGTTGAATGCCTCGTACGGCAGTGGTCCTGCCCCGGCCGTCGCTGGAGATAATCTTGATATCCTCCATCGACAGGTGGTGGGTCCGTCCTATCTCGCGAAGCTCCTGCTCGCCCTGTTCGATCCGTTCCAGCAGATTACGGATCCTGGCGACGACCCGATCGACGACCCGCTGATTGATGCGAAGCCCGCGAATCAGAGTGGCCTGCGCCGCCTTACGGCTAGCGATCTCATCCAGGGTCTTCTGCTGCCACCGTTCGCTGAGACGGCCGACATCGCGCTGGTAGCGGCGTCGAAGCTTGTCGATTTTTATCTGCTCCTCTCGGAGAGCCTCCAGGGGCTGGGTGTGCTCGGCCAGCAGCTCTTGTTCCTTCTGCTCTGAGACCTCGTCAAACTCATTCATCGAGAGCAGCTCATAAATACGAGCCTTGCCGTGCAATAGCCGCTCTCCGATTTCCGTAATCTCACGCACCGCGACGCCCGCCCGGCAGACGGCCTCGGCGACCTCTTTATGGCCGTCTTCAATCCGTTTCGCGATGTGGATCTCACCCTCCCGAGTCAACAGAGGAGTTTTCCCCATTTCCCGCAGATACATCCGTACCGGGTCATCGGTCCTGCCGATCGCCGATGGGATAATCTCTGGTTCCGTCTCGGCACTTCCCTCTTCCTGATGGGGCGCAGGCGATCCCGCTGCCTTAGGCTGCTCCGCCTCATCGACAACCTCGATGTTCATCTCATCAAAGAGATTCAGAATCTTATTGATCTGCTCGCCGGAGGTGACTTCTTCCGGCAGGAGGCTATTGACATCATCATAGGTCAGATACCCTTTTTTCCGCCCAAGCGATACTAGCGGTTTAATACCCTCTTTGATAGTCGTCTGCGGTGTGGCGGCCGGTCTCTTCGCGTTTTTAGAGCCGACAGTACTTCGCGAGCTCTTGACAGGGGGGGCGGCCGGGACTACCTTCGCCTTCACCTGCTTGCTCGGAGCGACCCGCTTGCGCGCTGCATGGGGCGGAAGAGGATGTGTGGCCGGACTACGCGTTTTCCGCTTAGTGGCCTTTGCGGGTTGTTGCCTCTTGTGTGTATTTGCCATACTATCTCCCTTTACAAACCGTCGCCGGCTCATCGCTGAGAATGTATCGTGGCCTTCAAAAGTTCCTCTATCGGTCCATATGTTATGAGATCGCCGAAACGTACGACTGAGCTCGATCTTTACCGAGCGCAAGAAACTGGGCCTGCAGGCGTGCAACCGCCGCATGATCGCCTGCTCGTTCGGCTGCTGCCATCTGTTGTCGGAGTTCCTCGCCCTGCTCACGCTCACGTCTGACTTTGATACGTGTCAGATAATCGGTGAGGGCCTGTTCGATCGCCTCTTCTCCGTCGTACTCTTCAAGATCCGTTGCTAATAACTGTGTGAGTACCCGCTGCATCTCCGGTTCTACTGTGGAGAGCGAGATCGCATTGCGGCCCGTATTCGGCCCTATGATTGCATATTGAAAGATCTTGCGAAGCATCTGATCGTGCAACTCCTCAGGCCGTACGCTTTCCCGCATACGCTGGGCCGAGCCGGGATGGTGAAGGGCCAGGTGGATAAGCTTCCAGTCCATGGATGGCAACCCTTTGGGCCGCAGCGTGGGCGGCAGGGCTTCCCGCACGCGGCCTCTTACGTGGAGATTGAGCTCGCGGACGATCGCATCATTGGAAAGCGACACCCGGCGCGCAAGCTTTTCCGCATACCGATGCCGCGTGACCTCGTTGCTGACGGTGCCCAAGAGCGGCAAGACGGCATTCACCGCTTCCGCCTGGCCCGCAGAGCTGGTCAGATCGAATCCAGAGACCTTCCGATCGAGCAGGAACTCCATCAGGTCCTTCGACTGCGTTAGCTCATCGGTAAAGGCCGAGGCCCCGCGATTGCGCAGAAAACTGTCAGGGTCTTCCCCGTCCGGCAGCAAGATCACCCGCCAATCGATCCCGCTGTTCAGCAAGCTTTCGACGCAACGTCGCGCCGCGGCGATACCGGCTGCGTCCGGATCGAACACCAGCACCGCCTGCGATGTATGCCGGTGGAGCAGGGCAATCTGTTGGGCGGTCAGCGCAGTACCCAAGACCGCAACGGCATTGTGCGCACCATGTACGTGCAGCGCGATCAGATCGAAATAGCCTTCAACCACAATGGCCGATTTCCGATCGCGGATGGCGGTTGCGGCAAGGTGCAGACCAAAGAGATGCGCCCCCTTCTTATAGATGGGTGTCTCTGGAGAGTTTAGGTACTTGGGCAGGGAATCGTCAAGGACGCGCCCACCAAAGGCAATCACCTGGCCTGTCGCATCGGAGATCGGAATCATCAGGCGATTCCGGAATCGATCATACGCCCCGCTTCCGTCTTTGCGCGGCAGCGCCAGCCCTGCCTCTTCTACCTGTTTCTTGGTGAATCCCCTGCGTACCAGGTGGCGCAGAAGCCCGTCCCAGGAGGCCGTTGCGTACCCAATCCCGAACTGCTCAATCGCCGCGTCCGGGATATTTCGACTGCGCAGATAGCTACGGGCGGTTGCCCCGACGGTCTGGTGTTGAAGCTGGTGGCGAAAGAAATCCGCCGTGACCTTATGAATCTCCAAGAGCCCCAGGCGTGCACGCTCATGCTGTCCTGTCCCGCTTCCACCGTACGTCTGCAGGTGCGCCGGCAGGCTGATGCCGGCGCGGTCAGCCAGCGACCGGATCGCCTCCGGGAAGGTGAGATGCTCCTGCCTCATCAGAAAACCGATTGCGTCTCCTCCTGCTCCGCAACCAAAACAGTGAAAGATCTGGCGTTCCGGATTGACAACAAAGGAAGGGGTCTTTTCGCTATGAAAAGGGCACAGGGCCTTATGGGTCCGCCCGGCAGACTTCAACGGGAGGTATCTGCCGATAATCTGAACGATATCAGTATTGGCAAGTACCAGGGAAACCGCTTCCTCAGAGATCACGGTCTGCGCATCCTTTTCATGTTACTCTGTCCACAGGGGCGCCGTGAGGGCACAATTCAACGATGGTAACACCGATACCCCCCTCCCGATAATCAGCCATCCGAAAGCTTTCGACCAGCGGGTGATCTTGAAGCAGCTCCGAGACGGTGTTCCTGAGGATCCCTGAGCCTTTTCCGTGGATGATTCGAATGGTGGGCAGCCCGACAACGAATGCATCTCCGACATACTGGTCAAGGCGCCGAGCCGCCTCAGCCGCATCGCACCCGATCAGATTTAACTCGTTCTTGACATCATCCCGTGTCCTGGACAGCCGGACCGGTCCACTTGTGACACCCCGGTTTGAGCTGCCACAGGGTGCGACCGCCTCTAGCGGGACCCTTACCTTCCCAATGGGAAGTATGATCTCTACGATTCCGGCGGGTGAAGGTTCTCCTGCGACGATTCCGCGCTGCCCGAGCCCTTTGATCACAACCTCCTGCCCGTTATGAACGACTGTAGAGTCAAGATCGTCGGCTACACGATCTGCATCGGCTATGCCCCTGAGTACGGTCTTTGCCTGTTGCTCCAGGTCGACAAGTTGCTGACGTACCTGCTTGACTGATTGGTCACGTGCCTGTGCGGTCCTGAACTCCAGGAGGAGTCGATCGATCTCAGCACGGGTATCAGCGACCATGCCCTCAGTCTGTTGGATGGCTCGACGATACAGGTGCGCAGCCTCGATCCTCGCCGCGTCCCGTTGTGCCTCGGCATCGCCGCGCACCTTGGCCGCCTCGGCGACCTCTTGAGTCAGCGCCTCACGCTCTATAGTCAGGCGCTGTTGCTCGCCCTCCAGTTGCTCCAGCAACAGTCGTAACGGATCGCGTCCTTCGCCAAGTAAGCCCTCGGCCCGTTGAATGATCTTCTGCGGTAATCCGACCCGAGAGGCGATCGCCAAGCCATGGCTACGACCAGAAAGCCCAATTAATAATTTATACAGTGGTCTCAGGGTGTCAAGATCGAACTCGACACAGCCGTTTTCGATTCGAGGGTGCGAATAGGCATAGGCCTTAATGGCGTCCAGGTGTGTGGTCGAGATGATCAGTGCGCCCCGCTCTAACAGTGCCTCCAGGATGGCGATTCCCAGACATGCCCCCTCGACCGGATCGGTACCGGCGCCCAACTCGTCCAATAACACCAGGGTGCCGGGGCGCACCGTACCCAGGATGCGCCGAATCTGACTGATGTGAGAGGAGAAGGTGCTCAGGCTTTGTTCGATACTCTGCTCATCGCCAATGTCCGCCAATACTCCGCTGAAAAAGGGCACCTCAGAGTCCGGCGAGGCCGGCAGGTGAAGCCCTGCCTGCGCCATCAGCGAGAGCAGACCTGCAGTCTTTAAGGCGACCGTTTTACCTCCGGTATTTGGTCCGGTGATGAGCAACGCGTCAAAGCCATCGCCCAGGCGCAGATCGATCGGGACGGTCTGGTGTGTGTCGGCCGTGCGTCCCTGTTCCAGTAAGAGCGGGTGTCGGGCCTCACGCAGTACCAGCGGACCCGCGTCCTTCAGGAAGACAGGGGCACAATGCAGGATATCGGCAAATCGCGCCGCAGCAGATCGGACATCCAGCTCAGCCGCGAGCAGCATCGTTGAGAGCACTGCTTCCGCCCGCGTGCGGAGAGCGGTGGTCAGTGCGGCCAGTACCCTTCTGATCTCCTCTTCTTCAGACCGTTGCAGCAACCGTAGATGGTTATTAAGCTCGACAATCTCCTGGGGCTCCAGGAAAATGGTAGCGCCGCTGACGGAGCGGTCCTGAACGACACCCTTCAGGACGGTTCGATAGTTTGGCTTGACAGGGATGACGTACCGATCGTTTCGAAGGGTCACGAGCGATTCGGCGATATAGGGCTGCAGAGGAGAGGAGGTCAGCAAGGATTGCAGTCGAGCATGGATCAGGGCGCGAAGCTCATGGAGTCGGAGCCGCAGTTGGGTGAGCTTCCGACTGGCGGTGTCCTTGACGTCTCCGGCGGCGTCGATCGCCGCGTGAATCTCCTCTACCAGGTCGGTCTGCCCATCGAGTCGAGAGGCGATCACGTGGAGCTGCGGGCACAACTCTTTCGATCGAGCGATTACGCGGCGGATCGCCGTCGCCGCCTCGAGTGATGTGGCGGCCTGGACAAGATCCATTGCGGCAAGAACGGTCCCCTCTGGTCGAGACCGTCGAACCGATTCCCTGATGTCGAACAGTTGATCAAAGGGAAGTGTATTGTCCTTGGATAGCAGCGCACGGAACTCCTCAACCTCATTTCGGGTCCGCTTCGCATCGTCCAGCGAGGGAAGGGGACAGAGGGCCTGCGCCAACTCCCTTCCCATCGGTGATCCGGCCTTGGCGGCCAATCGACTTTGAATGGCAGGCCATTCCAGGACATCAAGGGTATGCTGATCGATGTGATTCATCTGATGCGGGGATCTCCGATTGTCCGGACCGCAGACTTATCTGGACCGGTTGCTGCTGTACATGGGGAACGGTTGCACCTGTGCCAGGCGCACATCTATGGGGCGTAGATATATGAGAAACAGACAGGGGACTCAAGATCGAGTCCCCTGAATACCGGTATGGGGGTGTACTGATGATGAGACAACAGTGCGGTCATTGCTGCTGCAATAATGCGTCCCTCACCATCTGGCTGACTACCTTCCCGTCAGCCCGGCCTGAGATCTCCGGCATCAACAGTGCCATGACCTTGCCCATATCCCTAAGAGAGCTTGCCTGCGCTGCAGCAAGCGCCGCCCCTATCTTCGCTTGAAGCTCTTCCGGAGATAGCGGTGCGGGCAAGTATGATTCGAGCAGCGCAAGCTCAGACTGTTCCTTCGCGGCCAAATCGTCTCGCCCCCCCTTGTGATACTGCTCAATCGCCTCTTTTCGGAGCTTGCAGGAGGTGATCACTGCCTGGAGAGTTTCCGCATCGTCCAACTCTCCACGTTTTTCTATTTCCCTATTCTTGATGAGCGCACACAACAGCCGAAGCACTGACGTCCTCAGCCGATCCCCGCTCTTCAGGGATACCTTGAGGTCGTCAGTCAATCGTACCTTTAGTGCGCTCACACCCTACTCAACGACGAAGCTGACCTGCTTCATGGTCTTCTTTTTGGCAGCGATTGATTTTTTCTTACGGCGGACACTGGGCTTTTCGTAATGTTCGCGCTTGCGGAGTTCCGACAACACCCCGGCCTTTTCACATTGCTTCTTGAAGCGGCGGAGGGCGCCCTCGAACGATTCGCCCTCCTTGACCGTTACGCTCGCCATCCCTTTCACACCCCCTTGTCAAGAGCGATGAGATACGCTACGGATGGATCCTACTGCCGCGACATCTAAAGATACCCACGCCACGTTAGCCTTTTATCATCACACTATTCGACCATTCATGTCAATGGTTTTGCCATCGCTCCGGTCGTATATTTGCGGGCAGTTACCCCATCCTTTGACTTTTGCTATTCTCGAACGATAGTCACTTTGATTATTTTCATATCTTCGCGCGGCCGATCACTGCTGTCGCGGGGAACGTTGCTAATAGCTATGGCCACATCAAGACCTTCTACGATTTCACCGAAGACTGAGTGCTTGCCGTCAAGAAACGGAGTAGGCGCAACGGTGAGAAAAAATTGACTTCCGTTGGTGCCGGGGCCCGCGTTAGCCATAGAAAGCATTCCAGGCTTAGAATGGTTGAGTTCTTTATGAAACTCGTCGCCAAAAATATAGCCGGGGCCACCGCGGCCTGTGCCCGTGGGGTCGCCACCTTGAATCATGAATTTGGGAATAACACGGTGAAAAATAAGCCCATCAAAGTAATGGGATTTCCCCTTTTTTCCAGTGTTAGGATCGGTCCATTCTCTCTTTCCCTCAGCGAGTTCGGTGAAATTAGCCACCGTCTTTGGGGCTTCTTTTTCGAATAATTTGATTTTGATTTTGCCTTTTGTGGTCTCCATTATTGCGTACAACACTTTGTCTCCTTGTTTTTGTTCTGTTTTGGCGTAGCCAATTGTTGGAATTACCAAACTCAATAGAATAGACGCAATCAATACGCGAACCATATTTTGCTCTCCTTTACTATTCTGAGTAGGGTGACCGATTTGCTAGATTAACGGTGAGACGCCCTTCGCCGGTGCCGTCGGCATTCATCAGGCGTTTATGTCTAAGATGAAGTAATCGGGTCTACCGCTCTCATCCCCATTAGAATCACCGCCCTAAGCGACAAATTCCGGCACAACCCGATGAAAATTGAGACCGTTGTAGAACTCCGACTTGGCCAACTTGACGAAGTTCGCTACGGTCACTGGCGTGCCCTTCTCATAGAACTCTATCACAATCTTATCGGCTGCTACCTCGATGACGGCCTAGGGCTCTTCGTCGGTCCGGCCTCAGCCGCACTCTGAAGACTCACGAATAACAGTCCAACCCCCAGCATCCCAATCGCGCTTCACATTGCGCCCCTCCTTTATGGGACAGAAGTTGTGTCAGTTTCAATATCATCATGCCCTTTACCTGTCAAACCATTTTACGTACATTGGGCAAGAGCCTTCAGCCGTCAGCACCCAGCCGTGTCCCCCCATTCTTTGGATATCGGATTACGGTGTGCGTCTGACCTCGAATTCGAACAGCATCAGTTGCTCAGTTGGGCCGACATAGAAGGAGCCCACCGTAAGGATCATCATCTTTACTGCTGAATCGAGCGGCGGAAAAAGGAGCAAGCCATCTCGATCATGTCTTGGGGGCACAACCAACAAGTTGGAGAGTACCGTCTCGTCCAGCGCGCGCAAGATCTTTGCCGACTCGCCCAGTCCGGCAACAAGGCTGTACAGCTCATCGTACGAAAACGCCTGCGATCGGCGGCCTTGCTGATCCGTGAGAAGCGCCTGGCCCGGATCGAAGTTGATACGATCCAGGCCCACGTTTTGGATGCGAAGGATGAAGGCAAGAGGCGCCTTGGTACCCTTTGGGAGGACCTTAAACGGGTTTACCAGAGCCGGTCGTCTGGCGTAGTAGGCGTCAAGGCCTTGTGGCGTTAGAGGCTCAACGGTAAGCGTGGCCCCGGCAAGGGTGGCAATGATCAGGTCGCCCTGGGCCCGCAGCGCAGGCACGCGTTGCGGGCCGGGGCGAAGCGTCATCTCGCCGCTCGGAGCCGATACACACGCGGTGCAGGTTATGATCAGGAGAAGAGAAACAAAACGGGCCAGAGGCCCGTTCCAATAGAGCGGTTTCACGCGCGACCGTATGCTCGAACCGCTTTAGACTGTAAGTGCTTGCAGGCGAGCAATGCGCTCCTCGATGGGCGGGTGGGTGGAGAAGAGCTTGAACAGCGTATTCCCCCGGATCGGGTTCACGATGAACAGGTGCGAGGTTGCGGGGTTCGCCTCCAACGGCAGACGATTGGCTCCCATTTCAAGCTTTTGCAGCGCTGAGGCCAATGCATACGGTTTGTGGGTCAGTCGGGCAGCCGATTCGTCGGCATGAAACTCCCTGGATCGTGAGATTGCCAACTGGATTAGCATTGCGGCAATAGGGGCCAGAATGGCCAGGAATAAAAATCCGAAGGTACCCCCTCCTCCACCGCGGTCCTCATTGTCGCGACCACCACCGCCAAAGTACGGCATCCACATCGCCATCCTGGCCAACATCATAATTACGCCGGCGAGCGTAGCCGCGATTGTACTGATCAGCGTATCGCGATTGCGCACGTGGGCCAGTTCATGCGCCAACACCCCTTCCAACTCCTCCTCATTCAGCACCCGCAGGATCCCCTGGGTGGCGGCGACGGCCGCATGCTCAGGATCGCGCCCGGTCGCAAAGGCGTTGAGGGAATCGGTGGGAAGAATATAGAGGCGGGGCATCGGCATCTGGGCTCTCAACGTCAGCCCCTGGACGATCCTGTGCAGTTCCGGTGCGTCAGCCGCACTGACAGGCTGAGCCCGGTACATCGCCAGGACAATCCGGTCCGAGAACCAATAGGCCCCAAAGTTCATCAGGAACGCCATGACGAAGGCCATGCTCATTCCCTGGCTTCCACCAAAGTAGCCCCCGATCAGGACCAACAAGCCGGTCAGCAGCCCAAGCAGGGCACCGGTTTTCAACGTATTGTTCATGTTCTATCCATCCTCCTTGATTCAATGTAGATGCAGGCTCGTATCCACGTGAATCTTATATACAAATCATAGAGCACCACCTTTGTTCTGTCAAGCATAGCAGCTCATCCAGTGCAGGTTGTCTCCTCTTATGGGTGGTTCCGACGGAGTAGCCCGCGTCTTCTGATCGGCACAAGCCCCTCCTCCTCGCGACCCTCCCAGTGTTTCATTTCGGTATCGAATTGTTCAGCCATTGCCCGCAGCAGGTCATTCATCTGGCGCTGCATCCTCTCCATTCGATCCCGCATGTTCAGGATCACCTCCACTCCTGCCAGATTTACGCCGAGCTCTTTCGTCAGCCGCAGGATCAGCTCAATCCTCCCTACATCTTCCTGCGAATAGACTCGCGTATTGCCTTCTGTACGGGCCGGCCGCAACAATCCTTCCCGCTCATAGACCCGAAGGGTCTGCGGGTGGATATCGAACATCTCGGCTACGACGCTGATCGAATATCGACGCCGTCGCTGCCCCACTTTGTATCCCCCTTTCACTCTTCTCGCATCAAGAGCGAAGATGATGACTATCGGATCGTATGCCTCGGGTCCTCCGGATGCAGGCGCCCCAGCTCCCGGAACAGCTCTTGTGATCGTGCATCGAGGTTCCGCGGCAGAACAATCTTGATGGTGACGAACTGATCGCCCCGCCCCGCCCCTTTCAAATGAGGGACGCCCATATTGCGGAGTCGAAAAACCTGCCCGCTATTTGTCTCAGGAGGAATTCGCATTGAGGCCTTTCCGTCAACGGTCGGGACCTCGATCTTTGCCCCCAGTGCGGCCTCAGTAACGGTAATCGGAACCTCGCAGTAGATATTGTCCCCCTTCCGCTCGAAAAAGGGATGAGGGGTAACACGGGTCACGATGTAGAGATCTCCCGATGAACCCCCCTTCCGCCCCGCATGGCCTTTTCCCTGGACCCGGACATTCGATCCATTTTCGACGCCAGGGGGGATCTTGACCGCGATGCGTTCGGCCTTGAGGACGGTCCCCACTCCGTGACAGGTGTTGCAGCGCGATGAGGGCAGTTTTCCGGCGCCCTTGCACTGAGTGCATGCCTGTTGTCCGGCGAAGAGCCCGAGTTTCCCGCGTACTCGCCCGCTGCCTTCGCAGGCAGGGCAGGTGTAAAACTGGCTTCCCGTTGCAGCCCCGGCTCCCGTGCCTACACAGGAGGGACAAGGGGCAGTTCGCTGAAGGCCGATCTCAGTGGAAAGACCTCGAACTGCGTCTTCGAACTTCAGGTCAATGGCGTAATGGAGATCCTCGCCCTTTAACGGCCCGGTCTGGGCCTCATGCCCACGTCGGCTAAAAAGGTCAGAAAACAGGTCCTCAATACCGCCCGCGCCTCCGAGGTCAATCCGGCTGAAGTCAAACCCTCCCGGACCCGCTCCGGATCGTTGATTTACGTCATATCCCACACCGGATGTCTGGTGTCCGAATTGGTCGTACTGCCGCCGCTTGGTCGGGTCGCTCAAGACCTCATGTGCCTCAGTGATCTCCTTGAACTTTGCCTCGGCCGCTTTATTGTTGGGATTGACGTCAGGATGGTGCTTTCTGGCCAGGCGCCGGTAGGCCTGCTTGATATCCTTATCCGAGGCACCCCTGCGGACACCAAGAATCTCATAATAATCGTGCTTATTCGTACTTGCCATCAACGCCTCAGTTCCTGCTCTTGCCGTGGACTTAACGCAAACGGGGGTTCTGGCGGAGCGTACGCCCCTTCCCGTGAACCCCCGCTCCTGCTATAACAGCCTTCTAGCATCGAAACAATCATATGCGTTCGACCGACGTTCGCTTCCTCTTACTTCACATCGATTTTGACTTGCTTGGGCTTGGCCTCTTCCGCTTTTGGCATCGTGACCTCCAGTACGCCGTCCTTAAACACCGCCCTGATCTTGTCCTGTTGAACGCCGGTAGGTAGGTTGAACGCGCGCTGGAATGCACCATATGAGCGTTCGATTCGGAGGTAATTCTCCTCTTTCACCTCCCGCTCGAATCTTCGTTCGCCCTTCAGCGTCAGGGTATTGTCCTCCACTTGGATATCGATATTCTCTCGGCTTACTCCAGGCAGCTCTGCCTTCATGACGATGCTGTCGTGTGTCTCGAAGATATCGACAGCGGGCGACCACATGGAGGCCGTCAACCCCTCCTCATCATCCATGCGGGTCCGGGACAGCGCCTGATCGAAGAGGCGGTTCATCCGTTCTTGAAGTGTCGTGACATCACGGAATGGATCCCATCTAACAATCGCCATCTGCGTTACCTCCTTTCTTGAAAAAGCGGTCAGCAATTAGCGCTCAGTCGTCAACGTCACGGCTTATTTCTTATCGCTTTTACCGCCGAGGTCTTCGAACTCGGCATCGACCACTCCGCCCTCCGGGGCCCCCTGCGAAGGCTCACCCTGAGCCTGTTCACCGGCAGCCGTCTGCTTGTTCTGAGCCTGCTGATAGAGTAATTCCGCAAGCCGATGGGACGCCTTGGTCAACTGATCAAGCGCCTCGCGTTGTTTTTCTATCTCTTCTCCCTTCAGGGCTTCCTTGGCCGTATTGATGGCGGCCTCCAGCACGCCCAGCTCGGTAATCGGAAGCTTTTCGCGATTCTCTCCCAGCATCTTCTCTGTCTGGTAACACATACTGTCGAGCTGGTTGCGAACCTCGATCTCTTCGCGCCGCTTCTTATCGTCCTCAGCGCACCGCTCGGAGTCTTTGACCATTTGTTCGATATCGTCTTTGGTCAATCCAGAGCTGGCGGTGATCGTAATCTTTTGTTCCTTGTTGGTGGCAAGATCCTTGGCGGCGACATTCAGGATTCCATTGGCATCGATATCGAAGGCGACCTCGATTTGCGGAATACCGCGCGGCGCCGATGGAATTCCCACCAGGTGGAAGCGACCCAGCGTTCGGCTGTCCCGAGCCAGTTGTCGCTCTCCCTGGAGAACGTGAACCTCCACGCTGGTCTGATTATCGGCCGCCGTCGTGAACAGTTCGCTCTTACGGGTAGGGATGGTGGTGTTCCGATCGATCAATTTCGTCATCACACCGCCCAAGGTTTCGATGCCAAGCGATAACGGCGTTACATCCAGGAGTACGACGTCCTTCACGTCGCCGACCAACACGCCAGCTTGGATTGCTGCGCCGATCGCAACCACCTCATCGGGATTGACCCCTTTATGCGGCTCTTTTCCAAACAGTTCTCGTACAAGCGCTTGAACCTTCGGCATCCTGGTCTGACCGCCCACCAACACGACCTCATCGATGTCGTTGGGATTGAGCCCGGAGTCCTTCAAGGCCTGACGGCAGGGCCCGAGAGACCGTTGAATCAGGTCCTCAACCAATTGTTCGAGCTTCGCCCTCGTCAGCTTAATGCTCAGGTGCTTCGGACCGGAGGCGTCAGCCGTAATAAATGGTAGGTTGATCTCAGTTTCCAGTACGGTGCTGATCTCGCATTTGGCCTTTTCCGCAGCCTCTTTCAGACGCTGAAGCGCCATCCGATCCTTGCGCAGGTCGATCCCCTGATCCTTCTTGAACTCGTCCACCAGCCACGAGATGATCCGCTCGTCGAAGTCGTCGCCCCCAAGATGGGTATCGCCGTTGGTGGATTTGACCTCAAAGACCCCTTCACCCAACTCCAGGATCGAAATGTCGAATGTGCCGCCTCCTAGGTCGTAGACGGCAATCTTCTCATCCTTCTTCTTATCCAGGCCATAGGCCAGCGCCGCCGCCGTTGGCTCGTTCACGATCCGAAGCACCTCAAGGCCGGCGATCTTGCCGGCATCCTTGGTAGCCTGGCGCTGCGAGTCGTTAAAATAGGCGGGAACGGTGATGACCGCCTGCGTGATCTTCTCCCCAAGATAGGCCTCGGCATCTGTTTTCATCTTTTGGAGGATCATGGCGGAAATTTCCGGTGGCGAATAGTTCTTGCCTCTGGCCTCAACGCAGGCATCGCCATTGCCGGTTTTGGTCACCTTATACGGTACCAGTTTGATCTCATGGCTGACCTCATCGTAACGTCGCCCCATGAACCGCTTAATAGAAAAGATAGTATTTTCAGGATTTGTGGTTGCCTGTCGCTTGGCGACCTGGCCGACCAGTCGTTCCCCATCCTTCGAAAAGGCGACGACCGAAGGAGTCAGTCGACCACCCTCGGCGTTGGGAACCACAACCGGGTCCCCGGCTTCCATTACAGCTATTACCGAATTCGTTGTCCCGAGGTCAATACCGAGAACTTTTGGCACCTTTCACCCTCCTGATAAGAAATTGTCATCATCGATTGAACCGAGAGCGAAATCGCTCTTTGCTTTTCTCATATGGAAAGATAGTACATTAGTTGATCGTTGTCAACTATTCTTGCAAAAAATTTGTTAGATATTTACTTCTCTCCTTCTCTGGCTGATGAGAAACTCACTTGATTTACTGTACCAAAGAGGGTAATCTAGCGGAAACCTATCAACGTTCATCGCTCGTCGATTGACCAGTAACCGGCCTTCAGGGGTGAGGAATGGAACCAACAGCGACTCATATTATTGTCCTGATCACAACAAGCTCAAGGCAGGAGGCTGAGGCGATCGGTAAGACGTTGATTGAGTCTCGGCTGGCAGCTTGTGTGAATATTGTGGCCGGCGTGAGTTCCCTTTTCCGATGGCAGGGAGCGATCGAGCATCAGGAGGAGGTGCTGATACTGGTGAAGAGTCGTACTGATTGCCTCCCTGCTCTTATTGAAGCGGTGAAAAGGTTACACGCGTATACCGTGCCGGAGCTGGTGGCGCTGCCGATTCTTGCCGGGTCTCCTGACTATCTTGCATGGATAGACGAGTCGTTACGATAAACGTCGCAATGCTCGCCGAGTCCGCCCGCAGCAGAGATCCGCTTTTCTCTTTCTGGTTGTGCCGATCTTTCGTGAGACGAAATACTTGACAAGCTGTTCGAATAAAGGTATAACCCGCTGTAATTGCCTGCTATACCGTAGGGGCTCTCCAGAAAGAACGGATCGACACAGCCTCTTGATTCTTGCCAGCCTTGGCGCGTAACCCTGACAGGAGGTCAAGATGTATCACCGGTTCTGTAGCAAGCTCCTGGGTGGAGCAGTCGCCATTTCGTTTGGCGTATCGCTTTTTACCCCCACATCAGCCATTTCTTCCGAGGAATCCAATCGCCCGCCTGTACCTGCAGGGCACACGCAGACAGGTAGTCGTACCCTCTCCATAACCCCACAGTTGCCGATCTACTCTCATAACCAGCTTACAGCCGCAGTAGTCTTACCTTCTGGTGCTCAGGTCCTTCACCCTCAAAGCGTAAGCCCGAACGGCACACTACGAACGCCAGGCGAAGACGAGGAAGCCCTACGTACGGGATTAGCCCATTCGTCCAGGGGGATGGCGGCATCGACGGCAGGAGATCTCGAGACGGTTCAGAAAGAGCTGGAGGCCTCATTAAGTATCTTAGCGAGAGCTCCAGAGGCGATAGCCCTAAGCGGCCTTCGCCTCCAACTTGTTGAGGAAACGGCATTTCTGAAGGCGGCGCTTTCCGGCGCGTCTGCCGGCCAAGAGATAGCGGGTCAGGCAAACGAACAAGAGGAAGAGGACGAAGCCGACACAGAGGTAGCGCCTGATCTCGTCGCACCTGACGAGGCGCAAAACTTGGTGCTTACTGATAGCGAGATTGTTGCGGTCCCCGAACTGGATACGAGCAACTTTGATGTCCCGGTTGTGCTGAACGAGCAGGTTAAGGAGTACGTCCTTTACTATCAGTCTCGAAAGTATGGGGTCATGCGCCGGGCCTTCGAGCGGTCAGGGCGATACCTGCCGATGATGCGCGAGATTTTTCGAGAACAGGGCCTCCCGCTGGATCTTGTTAACCTGGCGTATATCGAAAGTACCTTCAATTATCGCGCCTACTCCAAAGCGAAAGCCTCGGGGATTTGGCAGTTTATCAAGGGGACAGGGACTCGCTATGGGATGAAGGTCAACTACTGGCTTGATGAACGGCGAGACCCGGAGAAAGCGACGCGAGGGGCCGCCGCCTACCTGAAAGAGCTGTACGAGATGTTTCATTCATGGCCATTGGCGCTGGCCGCCTACAACGCAGGTGAGCATCGGATTCAGCGAGCCATCGAACAGCAGGGAACGACCGATTTCTGGTCGCTACGGCTGCCAAAAGAGACCGAGCTTTTTGTCCCGGCCTTTATGGCTGTGACAATTATTTCCAAAGATCCAAGTCGGTACGGATTTATTGCGCCGGTTGAGACGCCATGGAAGGTGGACCGGGTGACAGTACCAGGCGCGATTGAGTTGCGTTCCATTGCTCGGATAGTAGGTGTTTCGCCGGATCTGATCCGTGACCTTAATCCGGCCCTCATGCGTGGGGTAATCCCTGCGACCTCTATTGGACATGAGATCATCCTGCCGCCAGGCACAAAAGAGATCCTGTTGGCCAACTTGGATCAGTTGCCGCGCGTCCCTGCTCGTGAGATGGTTCGGCCTGCAGGTCGGTGGCATCGCGTAGGAAAGGGAGAAAACCTCAGATCGATCGCATTACGGCATCAGACGACCCTTGTCGAACTTGCCGGCCTCAACGGAATGAAGGTCAGTGACAGTGGACTGAAGGTGGGGAGGCTGCTCCGATTGCCGCTAGTCCAACTATCAAGTGAGCAGCCTGTTGCCTCGGCTCGAACTGAGAGTACCAAGAGTCGTACGGTGCCGGTTAAGAAGACCGTGCCCGCTTCCCGTCCCACCGCCTACGTCGTCAAGCAAGGCGATACGCTATGGAAGATTGCCAGGACCTATGGTGTGAGGCCTGAGGATCTGCGACAGTGGAACAACCTGAAGCAACAGGCGAAGCTCAAGCCAGGGCTGACGTTGCAGGTCGTTGCTCAAGCCGGAAAGAACAATCGTGAGGCCGGCCGAGGTGCTCCAGCGTCTCCATCGCCTATTCGGTATAGAGTGCGACAGGGTGATACCTTGTGGGCCATTGCAAGAAACCATGATGTCACGCCTGACGAGCTCCGCCGATGGAACGACTTGGGGCGGAAGACTACGCTGTTAGTGGGTCAGGCGTTAACGGTCCGTATGTCGCCGAAAAGCCAGGAAGGCGGGGGCTAGAGAGGTCCAGCCCGAGTTTATTCGTGCCACCAGGCGGAACTGATCGACGCACCCGCTTCATTATTGGCGTTAGCTTTATCGCTGTAAGTTTCCTGGCCTACCCAACCTATATTGCCATTCCGTTTCTTCCACTTTCCAATACACTAAAGGTCAAAATCGTTCTGCTTGCGTCGATTGCGAGCTGGGGAACCTTTTTCATCGGGTTCTACCTGAGCGGGCGCGACGGGTATGAGTGGCTCAAGCGGCGCCTGCGTCGCTGAGTCGTAGAGGTGGCACAGGGCGGGGCTCATATGTGACGTAGATCGACCCGAGTACGGTGCCATGTCCGGAGGCTTCCGGAGTAGAATGGGATGATCAGCCCCACCTCAGAGCCCCGGGCCCATGGCGAGGCCGGCGGCCGCTATGCGCGTCTCAACCCCGAGCTTCTCATAGATATGTTCAAGATGCTTCTGCACCGTCCTAGTACTTACGTTGAGGATGCGTCCGATCTCAGCATTAGTCTTACCGCGAGCCACCCACCGCAACACCTCCGCTTCCCGCCGCGTGAGCCCACCCTTCGTGATCGAGAATGGCTTACTCGCCGTCCGACGCTCCTCCAGGAATAACAGACAGTGATGTGTCTCGCACAGATGCCGCACCAGCAGGCAGGTCTCGTCACGTTGTACCCATAGCGGCTCAGATGGACGCAAGACGTCGTCGGCGCGGTCCAGGGCCGCCTCCTGGCGGCTGAGCCAGGTCCGAAGTGCCTCCGGCAGGTATTGCGGCGTGCTGGTCTGGCCGAAATACACTGTAAACCAGCTCTCGACTCGAGATGAGAGCCATGTTACTCGGCCATCCTTCGTCAGAACCACCACCCCCTGCTTGTTCGTATCGATCTCACAGCACTGAAGACGAACCTTCTGCCGGATCTCGGAGATCGCCTGAATGTTGGTGTAGGCTTGGACCAGGTGTGGGCGGAGCAGATCGAACAGCAGCCGCTCACGCTCGGTGAAGTCGGTGGGCGCCCTGTGTAGTGCAATACCGATGATCAGAGGTGGGGTGCCAAGATGGATCGCCATTGTATGTTCCATCCTGATCCGTCGACAAAACTCATGATAAGGGGCTGCATGGTGGAACTTACGCTGCGTGGAAACGTCCGAGTTTTTGAGCGCGCCCTCATTGCCGGCCGTTAACAAGGAGACAATGAGGGGTTGCTCGTGGGCATGCATCTCAAAGATGCGCTGGTCCTCCGAGGTGGTGGTATCGGCCGGCTCGATCAGCCAAAGGCGACTCTGGCGTTCTGGGGGATTGAACTCGGTGTACAAGGTAATCTCGGCGGGAATGAGCGTTGGAATTCCGTTGAGCAGGTGGGTGATGAACATCTCCGGATCGTGACAGGCGTATCCTGCCCGCAGAAAATCCAGACACTGCCTAAGCTGCTTCCGTGTCAGGCAATCCATGTTGAGAACTGTAAGCCAGGAACAGTGAGCGTTTGTATATACGCCTCAAGACGTCATGATCCCGGGTTGACTGTGCGTGAAGGTAATCTTGTCGTGGGAAACGTTTCGTGCCCACATAAGATTCGGCAATCACTTGGGTTGCTGCTCAATCAGCGGATTAAGGCCGAACGCTGTGGGCCGGTGCTTCCAGCCCTAGAACGATACCAATCCGCGCGCAAATGCTATATGACTTGTGTAGCTCAATCAAGCAAAATCTCATACTTTGTTTTCGCGTAGATGGCAATTTAGTACTGGGAGTACTTAATAGAATACACTTTTGTACGACATCTCAAGCAGTCTCCCCCTTTGCGAAAGGGGGGCAAGCTCTTGAATGCTCTGAGTAATATGTGCGTTGGCTCCAATAATGAATCATCGGCGTCCGGCCCGCCACATACGGTCGATGCAGTCAGTATACGCCGCAAGATCCCGTGGGGGCATGCACAAAGACCCTCTGATCATGGCAGGTGTAACGATTTCGCGTCGAATCGAAAAGGAACTGCCATATACGTCAAAAGACGTATTGTCAGAATATCGCGTCGAGTAAATAATATCGGCTTGTGTTCGCAGGCTTGTTTTTATCGAACGGGCCCAATGCTGCCGCATAATGGCTCTGGCGTAAGAGACAAGTCAGAATCGCCCAGCCCGCTTTCGAGAAGAGCACAGGAAGAGCGCAGCATGATGGGATCACGCGCTTCATTCATGCTGGAGGCTATGGTATGCCATGTGGCGGATCTCCCGCCGGTACCTAACCACATTCGGAGGCCAATAGGGAGGAATGAGATGAGGTTCAAAGATCATTTGCTAGTCAAAGATAAGAGGTGGGGCTCTATGCTGATCGTCACGGTGTTGGCGGCGCTTGTGTCCGCCCTCCCCGTGTCGGCGGCTCAGAGCCCACAGGTTCGAATGGCCCCCAGCAACATCCCACAGTTTGCACAAGCCCTGCCTGGACTTGATCTCGGCGCAGTAGTCGGATCTGGTCCTACCGGTGTAGGTCTCAAGACTTATGTCGGCGCCGATGCCATCGTCGGGTCGACCGAGATCCACATCTGCGAGTTCGACGCGAGCGTGCTGCCGTCCGGCACACCGGGCGTGACTGCCAAGACGCGCTCGTGGGGATACATCGTAGGCGATGCTTGTCCAACTCCAGGTACGTCGGCATACACGCAGGACAGCTACATCGGTCCGGTGCTCGTGAACGTCCGTAACTTGCCCTCTACTCTAAGGTTCATCAACGACCTCGGGAATGCCGATACGACTGGAGTACTAGCGTATAAGTATTCCGTCGACCAGACGGTGCATTGGGCAGACCCGCTCAACCCCGTCGATAGGAACCGCTGCAATCACCTCGCGAATGAGGGGGGAATCCCGTCTCCCACAGATGCCTGCGCTCAGAACTATGCCGGCTCCATCCCTGCGGCGGTCCACCTGCACGGCAGCTTGGTTCCACCGGAGTTGGACGGCGGTCCGGATGCCTGGGTCACGAGTAATGGGATTCGGGGCCATGGCTACTATACCTCTGACCCGGCGGCCCCGCCCAATGGCTTCACCTACAAATATCCCAACGCCCAGGAGGCCTCGGCGCTGATCTTTCACGATCACGTTCTGGGCAACTTGCGCCTGAACCTGTACGCGGGGATTGCCGCCGGCTACATCATTGAGGACAACACCATCATCCCGAACAATGCGACTGGGGTCTGGGGGAGCAAACTTCTTCTCCCTCCCTCAGCCCTCTGCGACCCGGATTCGAAAAAATGTCTACCTTCGAACCTACCTGGTACCGCCGAGATCATTCCGGTGATCATTCAGGACCGGATCTTCGACGTCAACGGACAGCTCTTCTGGCCGGCTGATAGCGCGGGCGGTACCCAATCGAGCCCGAATCCCGAGCATCCCTACTGGGCACCCGACTTCTTGGGCGATGTCATCGTTGTCAATGGTAAGGCATGGCCTTATCAGGAGGTCGAGCCAAAGCGTTACCGCTTCCTCTTTATCAATGCCTCCCACTCTCGTATCTATAATCTGAATCTGGGTATACCGTTCTATGTCATTGCGACCGATGGCGGGTACCTGGATAAGCCAGCCAAGGTCGACAACCTGCTCATCACATCCGGCGAGCGATACGAGGTGATTATCGACTTCGCGGGCCATAACGGGCATAACATGGTCCTCACCAATAACGCTGCGGGGCCATATCCGAACGGTTCGGCACCGGAGCCGAGCACTCTTGGCAAGGTGATGGAGTTTCGTATAGCGTCGGCAGTCACCGCGCCGGACGCCAGCTATGACCCGACTTCTAAAAAACCGGTTCGGGGCAAAAAGGCCAAGCTTGTCCGTCTGGTCAAACCGACCAAGGGGAAACTAGCCGTAAAGAAGAGAAAGGTCGCCGCGACCCGACAGTTCATTTTTAACAACGTGATTGGAGAGCCCCAGACTGCGATCAACCCGGTCACTGGAGTGTCGACAGCATACCCAGGCGGGGAGCTCGAGATTCTAGCCAACAATACGAAGTGGTCCGGTACGAACAGGAGCGACTTCACGCCAATTACGCTCGGCGGGGTCACCAACTACTACTCTGAGTTCAATAGGGAGGGTAACATCGAGGTCGTGGAGTTTGTGAACTTGACTGAAGAGTCCCACGCCCAACACCTGCACGGGACAGCGTTCCAGGTTCTCAACCGGCAGGAGTTCGATACGGGCGCCTACACCGCGGCCTATAATGGGGCGTTCCCGGGAGGCGCCTTTATCCCTGGCTTCGGTCCACCCTTGAACTATAACCCATCTGATGCCTCCGGGAACAAGTACGGCGGGAATCCTGACGTCAAACCGTACTTGGAGGGGAAGGCGCTACGGCCTCGACCCGAAGAGGCCGGCTGGAAGGATACCGTCATTACCCTCCCAGGCCAGGTGACTCGGGTCGCGGTACGCTATGCGCCTACCGAACTGTCGACAAAAACGAAGGCGGCGGATCTGTACTTCCCCTTCGATCCCAGCGGTAACACTCAGTATGGCTTCGTCCACCACTGCCATATGACCGAACATGAGGACAACGAGATGATGCGACCGAATCTGGTTACGTTGAATCCCGATGCGCCGGCGCCCGCGAGCAGACTGTTGCAGAAAGGCGTAAACTACTAGTAGTGCATTGGCATTGATGGCGCGTAGTACCTCACTATGTAAGAATGGATAAGATGAGGATGTAGAGTATGAATCTGCCCCGCACACCTTTTGACGAAAGAAAAAGGGGTGCGGGGCAGATTCATTGAAGTCATCTGCTGTAAGAAGGAGTGTCAGAGAATGAAGAGAGTGTTGGTCTGTTTTGTAGCGGCGATGTGGATGTGGATCGGTCACGATGCCTACGCCAGTTCGATTCAATCGCAAGATCCGGCTGTAACATTTGCGCGCGCCTGTGCAACCTGTCATGGCGCAAAGGGTCTCGGGGGGGTGTCCTGGGTCAAGAATAATCCACAGGATCAGCATACAGCACCTCAGATTGCGGGACAGGCCGCAAGCACCATTAAGGCTCGGGTCAGAAGCGGGACGAACAATGCTCGAATGCCCGGATTTGGGACCCAGGAGATTACAGATAGCGAATTAGACGCCTTGGCCAACTTTATTCAGAGTAATTCAGACGGCGTGCCGTCACCGGTAAAACCAAGCGGGAAAGAGGTCGCGCTGTATATCCTGGATGCTGATCCGTGGTTTACGGATCGTGGTAAAGACAACAAGACGGACCCGTTTAATGATGTCAGACGGGTCGTTCTCAAGCCGGATCAATATCTGAAGGTGATCAATACCGGTCGAACATGGCACACCCTGACAAACGCCGGGAGCGGTAAAGACTCTGGATTTATCGGCTATGCCGGTAACTATAAGAAGAAAGTAAAGGACCTCAATCAGAAGGTGAAGGCTGGTATGGGGTTCTACTATGCCGATCAAACGACCGGTCTGGCATCGGGCTGCAATAAATACATTTGCAAGATGCATCCCTACATGACCGTCGAGGTCTGCACTGAAGGCAATGCACCAAAAGGTCCGAACGATATACTTGGTCTGACGCGGGCGCACAAGCAACCCCTCGGGCCTCCGTCGGTTCCAGGCGTTGGTGATGAGGTGTGGGTCAGCGCCCAGAGTCAGGAGGAGGTCGGCGAGAAAACCGCGAAGATTAAGAAAAACTCGGTCAAAGATTTCGATGGGGCCTACCAGATCATCAATACTGCGACGTGGGGTGTCACCCGCATCCCCAACGTGGGCAATAACCCCCACAATGCCTGGCCGGGTCGTACACCGTCACGGGATGTGGTGATCTCTACGAATTGGCACGACAATCGATTATCCTTGATGGATGCCGGCACGAAGACCCTCGTCAACGAGTTTCGCTCCGGCGCCGCCAACGCCCACGTGATGGTGGCGCCTGGCGCATCGAACCGCGACGCCTGGTTTGTGAGCCATATGGGGGGGATTGCCATGGCGGAAATCAGCGCCACACTGCTTGAGCAGGGGCAAAATCCCAATGTGGGTCTTTTGAGGGGCGCATCTGGACCGCATGGCCTCTGGATGTGCGACGACGAAAAACATTTCATCGTTGCGGATACCTTTAACAGTTCGACCTCCATGTATGATATTGACTTCGGCAATGTCGCGACGACGGCGACCGGTGGAGCGATCCCCCTGGCAACAGGTGTTCAGAACGGTCTCGGGCCCGGGGGATGTGTAAGGGGTTTTGCCGGCAATGCCGAGACCGCCGATCTCTCGATCTACGATATCACCGCTACCTTCGGATCTGAAGCGCTCGACCGTGATATAACCTGGACGGCGGCGCCGACGAATGGCGTGGTGAAGAACGCCGCCGGTAACATGGCGGTACGCGTAATCGATCCAGGGACGGATGTGGCGACACCGCATGCGCTGCTGCCGACTGAGACCATCGAGCAGAAACGGTGGGCACATCTGACGATCCAAAGCCCGGTCAGTCCCCCCGATGCGACGACCCATGGCCGCTTTATGGTCACGGCCAATAAGGCCAGCTTTAACGTCTTCATTACCGGTCTGGATTCTATGACTGGGTTGCCATGGGGCGGGTTTACCATCCCAGCCGGTCTCGGTGCCCATGGAGTCACCTTCGGCAAGAAGAGCCGGTGCGACACCAATGGTGATGGGGCAGAGGACACAGCCGCCTCCGCCAGCGTCATCTGCTATTACGCCTATGTCACCAATACCTTCGAGGATTATGTAAGTGTCTATGACTTGGAGAAGATTGATCTTAATGATGATAGGGTGAACAATAACCCTGCAGGGGTGGGGATGCAGGGCCCAGGCTCCGCCCTATTGGCCGAGCAGGTCTATCTCGAAGGTGGAGCAGTGGCAGCAGTCATTGCCCTGGATCCGGGTATAGCCACACTGTGTGGTTCCGTCCTGGATTGTGGTACGGGGCCGACCGGCGGTACCTATATCTCTAATCTGCCGATCGGGGTCCTCTGTCCGGATTGTCGCAGTCGTGTGCATGTGGGCGATATTCCTTTAGTGCTAACGACGGGCGCCCCGTTAGCAGGCCCGGTAGGCGATCCAGCTATTACCACCGATAGCCTGACATACAGCGGTGCGAACGCCAAGTATGCCTATCTTAAAGAACCGGTGTGGGTAGATACGATGACCGTGGGATGCGCCTTAGGGGCCAATGACTGTGATAATACCGCGGGGGAACCAGGAGAGGTCGGAAACCTGAACACGCAAGTAACGCTTGACCTGGAGCTGGGGATTAACACAGGCGCACAGGGTATTATGGTCAGACCTGCCGCTGCACCATGGACTCCGTAAGTCGCTTATTACTGTTCGGTTATGATAAGGAGGGGATGAACAACATCCCCTCCTTATTTTTTGCGCTCATTCGACTTTTGTACAGGTCTTTCGATTCCCTTTGGGGGATCACATGACCGCATTGGGGTTGACGTGAATATCTTGGGGGCGTATCCTTTGCATCCATGCATACCACACGGATGAATACAATCGACGCAATGAGCGCCATACGTACCGAATGTACAGGAGAGATGAGGAAACTTAAGGCGATTATCTTTGACGTAGATGGAACGCTGGCCGATACAGAGGTCAATGGGCATCTGGTGGCCTGCAATGAGGCGTTTGCGCAGATGGGGTTCGACATCCGCTGGAGTTGGGAGGAATTCAAGGAGCTGCTGAAGATTCCTGGTAATGCCCGGCGGATGCGGCTGGCCCTCTCGGCCCGAACATCGCTCTCCGAGGCGGAGATTGATCGGATTGTGCCGGAGCTGTTTGCGCTGAAGAAAGAGTGTTACCTGAAACTGGTTGAGAAGCTGCCGCTCCTTCCCGGTGTAGCCCGCATTATCCACGAGGCGATCGAACGGGGTGTGCGGTTGGCGATCGTGTCGGTTACTGATGAGGATCAGATTGTCGCGCTCCTGAAGGCGCAGATTCCCGAGGCGCTCAACGCCTTTGACCCGATTCTCGGCAAGCAATCCGGTGAGAAGAACGCGGCCCTCTATGCGCAGTGCGCCGCAATGCTCGGATGCGCGACGTCGGAGGTCCTGGTTCTTGAGGATTCCGAAAAGGGTGCCAAGGCGGCTAAAGGCGCCGGACTGTCGTGCGCGGTTGTTTATAACGATTACACCAAGGGCCAGGACTTTACCGGCGCCGAGCTTGTAGTAAAGAGCCTGGAGCATCTGAACCTCGATCTGCTGGAAAGGTTGTGTCTGGGTTGATTGAGAAGCGCGCAATCGTGTAGCGGAATTGATCGTTAGCGCCGGCCATAGGCGGTATGGTACTGTCTGCATAGTACGTCGCCGTCTGTCTGTGGAGTTGTCATGATCATTGGGGTCCCCAAAGAGATCAAAGAGGCTGAGAATCGAGTAGCCATCATACCGGCCGGCGTACAAGCTATGCGAGCGCATGGGCACCATGTGCTGATCCAACGAGGGGCGGGGATTGGTTCCGGCTTGCAGAACGAGGCCTTCGTCAAGGCAGGGGCAGAGTTGGTAGACGAGCCGAGCAGGATCTATGGTGAGGCTGATCTCGTCTATAAGGTCAAGGAACCTACCCCCGTCGAATGTGAGATGCTCCAGGAAGGACAAATATTGTTTACCTTCCTGCATCTGGCCCCCGCGCTTGAACTGACCAAGCGGCTTCTTGCTCGGCGGGTAGTAGCGATAGCCTATGAGACCGTACAGACGTCGGACGGCCGAAAGCCGCTGCTGGAGCCGATGAGCGAGATCGCCGGACGGATGGCCGTTCACATCGGGGCGTACTATCTGGCCACTCCGCATGGCGGGCGGGGCGTACTGATCGGCGGGGTACCAGGGGTTCCCCCCGCCACCGTAGTGATTCTGGGCGGCGGAACCGTCGGGGCCAACGCAGCAAAGGTAGCGGCCGGCATGGGTGCCTGGGTCTATCTGTTGGACGTGGAGCAGGCCCGCATGCGCTACATGGACGAGATCCTTCCAGAAAATGTGACGACCCTCATTTCCAATCAGATGAGTATTGAGGAGTGTGTGAGGCGAGCTGATATCCTGATCGGGGCGGTCTACATCTCCGGAGCTAAAGCCCCCAAGCTGGTGACCGGAGAGATGATCGCGTTCATGAAGCCGGGATCGGTCATTGTTGATGTGGCGATCGACCAGGGTGGTTGTATCGAGACCAGCTACCCCACCTCCCATAGCAATCCCGTCTATAGTGTCGATGGGATCCTGCACTACTGTGTCGCCAATATGCCTGGCGCCTTCGCCAGGACCTCGACCTTCGCCCTCGCCAATGTCACCCTTCCATACGCCATCCGGCTTGCCGACAGCGGGTGGCGCCGGGCCATCCTGGAGTGCCAGGAGCTGTCGTTGGGACTGAATACCGCTCTTGGTCACGTCACCCATCCTGCCGTAGCCGACGCGCATAGCCTGCCCTACCTTCCGCCCATGGACGTGGCGAAGGGCTAGGGCGAGGCGATCACCCCCCATCTATGACCCCTCAGACGAATCGGGATGATGTTGGCTCCCATGTGGCGGCTGTCTATAACGCCATGCTGGCAGAGTATGACCAGATCGAGGATCAGTTTTATTTTGCCGAATGCTATCAGGTGTACAAAGAGTCGGTCGAGCGGATTGTCCGCGAGAGGCCGAACGGTCTGGCGCTGGACTTGGGGTGTGGGACGGGGAAGCAGACGATCCTGCTGACGCAGCGGCCCGGGCGGGTGGTCGGGATCGATATCTCGGATCAGATGATTGCGGCGGCGCGACAGCGGTGCAATAATCGGCCAAACGTCAGCCTTGTGACCGGCGACATCACGAGGCTGCCATTCGAAGATGGATGCATCCAGGCCATGGTTGCGTATGGCGATGTGATCGGCCATAACTTCACCGCAGTCGATGTCGTGCTGAGAGAAATGGTGCGGGTCTGCGCTCCGCGCGGGCTGATCTCATTCGAGGTCGATTCGAAGTGGTGTCCTGACCTGCTCTACCTGCCGAAGGAGCTGTGGCAGGCTATGACGACTCAGGGCGGGCATCTGCGGGAGTGGAAAGAAATGCAGTTCAAAACCTTTACCTGGCCGGAAATTACGGCCCTCTTGCAGGCACACGGCCTCAGGCTTGTTGAGGTCCGGAGCATGAACATCCTGACGATGCTATTCCCTCCGTCGCTGCTCTTTCGTCGCAGACAGGATGCTCCATGCTTCAATGCCCTCTTTCGCCGCGTGATGACGCTTGATCTGGCGCTGGGAAAACTTCTGCGGTGCGGCTCTACCCGAATCGTGACGGTGGAGAAATCGTAAACAGTGCGGGATGAGTATCAAGAAGATTTGTGGAGTACGAAGAATGTAGCGCGCAGAACAACAAAAATCAGCCACCGCTCTACCCGGTAGGCTGGTGTAATTCGTTAGCCCTCTTTCAATGCATATCCAATTGTATTTTGATGACCTCTTCAATCCTGCGCATATCTTCTTCTGAGAGAAAGCCGGCACGTTTAAAAAGTCGTACTTTGCTTACAGTTGCCAGTTGATCAGCCATGGCCTTACTTTCCTTGCCCTCAAACATCACCAATGCCTCGCTGGGGTACAGACGATCTGCCTTGCTGGTGAGAGGAACAACCTGAACTCGATTAAGGAACTTATTTGAAGCATCATTACTGACGATAACCGCAGGGCGCCTCTTCTTGATTTCTCCACCAATGGAAGGATCAAAATTAATCCACCAAACCTCACTCCGTTTCATGGGCTATCGCTTTAAAAGTGGTCTCTGCCCATTCCATGGCTTCCTTCTCCCGCTTGTTGTCTCTTGCCATTTGAGCATAGGCCGATTCGAGATTGGGGCGCACTACATGGGGACGCACGAGTTCTTCAACAAACTTGCTGATCTTGCGGGGACCTACAGTCTTGTAGAGGCCCTTGTAAACTTCCTCATCCACAGTTATTGTTAACTTTTTTTGCATGAACATCCTCCCTTTTCTATACGTGTACTATACGTATAGTATTTAGGGATGTCAACACCAAAAACCTTACCATACCAGAAGAGCATAACGAGCTATGTTATCAGGGTTGACGCGCCGGTTGAGTCGCGCGAGCGCTTGTCGAAGCCTTATGCCACTGCACGGTCGGCGAGCGTTGGGGATCGCTTCTGACCTAAGAGCTTCAGATAGAGGGCGCGTATCGTCTCCAATTCACGGCAGAACTCGCGCCGGGCCTCCGAGACCCACAGGAGGAGGCGCGTCAGATGCTTTGCATCGGTAGGCAGGTCAGCTGCCAACGAGCTGTACCTTAGGACCGAACACGTAAAGATGAAGCGTTGAGAAGTACAAATCCAAGAGCTGCTTTATCTCACGGTTGTTGTTACGGGCCGTAGCCTGCCACTTGCGCCGAATTCGCCGGGTTTCGGTATTGTAGAACCCTTTTAATCCTGACATTCGGCCATGGTTCACAAGCAGATCCAGCGTATTTAAACGACTGACATCGTCGTCCGTGTATCTAGTCACATGCACGCTGGCGCCTCGCGTTTTGATAATCTCTTCGAACGTTGTGAAAACCATGCGTTCGATAGTATCCAAGATCCTGCCTACTTCCGCCTTTGCGGTTCGCTTCTCGGCGTAGCGTCGGACACGCCGCACGTAGCTCAATAGGCGCTGCTGAAACACATAGACCTCATTAAGATACGCCTCAATGGTGTGGCTCAAGTGGCGAGAAATGGATATGCGTGATCGCCGGTAAGGAAATCGCCGCAGATATACTTAGAAATCCTGCAGATGCTCATACGTCTCCGCGATCTCACTGAAGCCGTAGAATAGGAACCGAAAGACCTCCTCTTGTAGCGAAATCTTACAGCGCAGAACTCGGGGTCCTGGTAGATCGAGGAGGTAGTTGCCCCACACCTCCATGCCAGCAGGTGTCCGCAGCTCATCCGTAATCCTCTTCGCGAAGCGTACGGCTTCTTCTGACATCGCGGCCCTATACTTTTCAAATCCTTCCGTCGCCATCTCTGCCCAATTATTACGTGAACCGCTTTAGTCGGTTGCAAACGCGGCCAGCCTGGCTCCTGAAACTGCCCGGCTGCTCAGAACGGCATTGGCCGAAATATCGAGCAGTTAGCTGAACGTGTCAAAAATTTTATGGTCGTCGAACACGGCCCTGACCGGCGACTGTTGGCCAGGCATCCCTGGATCTGTCAGAAAAGCATCCCATGGGGCGCCGCCGCACCACGGCGCACAATAATGCCATCCTGGGAGAGTAACCAGCCGAAGTTGTCGGGTTACGCTGCGCTAACCCGACCTACGCCTGCATGCGTCTTTGGGTCTGTGATGCTGTCCGCGGTTCGCCGGGAAGCCAGTTCATGAGGTCTTCCGGCAGTGGGGCTTCGAACTCCATCCACGCATCAGTCCTCGGGTGGAAGAAACCTAACTTCCAGGCGTGTAGCAGGTGCCGCTCCACCGTACCCTTGAACTGTGACCCTTGAACGTTGAACTTTTTTCCCTTTGTTCCCCCATACAGTTTATCGCCGACCACCGGGTGGCCGATGGCCGACAGGTGGACTCGAATCTGGTGGGTCCGGCCAGTCTGCGGCTGAAGCTGGAGCAGTGTGAAGCCGCTGAGAAGCTTCATCACCCGGTAGATCGTCACCGCATCCCGCCCTTTGCGTGTGCGCACCGCCATCCGCTTCCGATCCCGTTCGTGACGGCCGATGTCGGCAGCGATCTGACCCTCAGACTGCTTGACCTCGCCATGCACCAGTGCGATGTAGGTCTTCTTAACCCGCCGGCCCTTGAACTGGCCGGCAAGCGAGGCCATAGCCGAGTCGGTTTTAACCACGACCATCACCCCGGACGTCTCTTTGTCGAGTCGGTGGACAATCCCCGGCCGTCGCTCCTCGCCGATTCCAGGGAGATCCGGACAGTGGTACAGGATAGCGTGAACCAGCGTCCCAGCCGGATGACCGGGGGCGGGATGCACGACGAGCCCTGCAGGCTTATTCAGGACCAGAAGGTCGGCATCTTCATACAGGATGTCGAGGGGAATCGGCTCAGGGATGAGGGTAGACGGCTGTGGGGGAGGAATTGAGAGGCTGAGCTGCTGACCGGGGTGGGTCGTAGCGCTTGCTTTCGGCTGTCGACCATCAACCAGTACCCGGCCGCCCTTGATGAGGCGCTGTATCTGTGATCGCGGCAGTCCGGTTACGGTAGAGAGATAGAGATCCAGGCGCCGGCCGGAAGCTGAAGCATCGACGATGAGTGTACGGACATCATCATCACCGCTCATGAGACCGGTCCCTGATGACGTCCTCGACGTTCTTCAAGGATCATTGCGAGCATCATGAGCGACACGCCGACGGTGATACCGGAGTCCGCGACGTTGAATGCGGGCCAGTGGTACTGGTAGTAGTGAACATCGATGAAGTCGATGACCATGCCGATTCGTAATCGATCCGCCAGATTGCCGACAGCACCCCCAAGGATCAGGCTCAATCCAAGCAGAGCCAACGGATGATCGTCAGCTCTGCGATGTCGATAGTACAGAATGAACCCGATAGCCAGGAGGGAGATACCGATGAAGAAGGGGTTGCGAAACGCAGCAGCCTGAGTAGCCAGAAGGCCGAATGCCGCACCGGGATTCAGGACGTGGACGATTGCGAAGAGATCGGAGATGACGGAGATGCTGTGGCCAAGGGGCATTGTGGCCTGGATCCACAACTTAGAGACCTGATCGAGAACGATCACGGTGAGCGCAACCGCGTAGAAACGCAATCCTCTCCCTAGCCCCTATGCCCGATCTCTTCCAGGACGCCGGCACAGCGGGTGCAGACATCCGGATAAGGGGTGGATTGGCCCACACTGACACTGTAGGTCCAGCAGCGGGCGCACTTGAGCCCCTCTGCTCGCTCTACTCGCACCTCAACCTTCTTTCCATCCTCCTCTGCCCCTGCCAGATGTCCAACGCTCACGGCCGAGACGATGAACAGTGTCGGTAGATCGGACATGTACTGGGTTAGGACCGGCAGTACGGCGGGCTCGGCCAGCAGGTTAACGTTTGCCTCCAGTGATGTTCCGATGAGCTTGGCCTTGCGAGCAGCTTCGAGGGCCTTCAGTACCTCGTTCCGGACAGACAGCAAGACATCCCAGCGTGCCTCAAGGGCGTCGTCCAGAAGGTCGGACCGGACGAGCGGAAATTCGGCGAGGTGTACGCTTTCCACTTCGTCGCCCTGCTTGGGCATTGCCTGCCAGACCTCATCGGCGGTGAAGGAGAGAACCGGCGCCATGAGCCTGACAAGTGCGTTAAGAATCTGATATATTGAGGTTTGGGCCGCACGCCGGTGGCGGGAGCATGGTGCGGAGGTGTAGACCCGATCCTTAAGGACATCCAGATAAAAGGCCGACAAGTCCACGGCGCAGAAGTTATGCAGGCTATGGTAGAGGATGTGAAACTCGCAGGTCTCGTAGGCGCGGTGTAATCGTTCGATGAGCCGCCCCAGCCGGTGCAGAATAAACCGATCGATCTCGTCGAGTTCGTGAAGCGGCAGCGCATCGTGAGCAGGCTGAAAGTCGGACAGGTTACCCAGCAGATAGCGGCAGGTGTTCCGAATGCGCCGATATCCTTCCGCCAGCCGTTTGAGGATCTCCTCGGAAATCCGAATGTCGTCGCGGTAGTCCTCGGCTGCCACCCAGAGGCGAAGGATCTCAGCGCCGTATTGCTCAATCACCTTTTGAGGGGCTACGACGTTACCGAGAGACTTAGACATTTTCTTGCCATTGCCATCTACTACAAAGCCATGGGTGAGGACCGCTCGATATGGCGCGCGCCCACGAGTTCCGACCGCGGTAAGCAGCGAGCTGTGAAACCATCCCCGATGTTGATCGCTCCCCTCGAGGTACATGTCGGCGGGCCAGCATTGATCAGGCCGGACCGCGAGGACGGCCGCGTGGCTTACGCCGGAATCGAACCAGACATCCAAGATGTCGCGTTCCTTTTCGAAGTCGGTTCCCTTGCAGTTGGGACAAACGGTTCCGGGCGGAAGCAGGTCTACGACCGCCTGCGTATACCATAGGTCGGCCCCCCCGTGTTCGATCATGGTTGCGACGTACTCCGAGATCTGCTGGTCTGCCAGGGTATGACCGCAATGCGTGCAGTAGAAAGCGACGATCGGAACCCCCCAGACCCGTTGCCGCGAGATACACCAGTCGGAGCGGCACGCAATCATATTGCTGATCCTGTCCTCGCCCCAGGAGGGGATCCATTGGACTTGCTTGATCTCGGCCAGGGCCTTCGTACGAAGGCTGGTCTGCCCGGCGCCCTCATCGGGGAGCACTGCCGCATCCATCGAGATGAACCATTGCTCTGTCGCCCGGAAGATCGTCGGGTGCTTACACCGCCAGCAATGGGGATAGGAGTGTGTGATCTGCGCCTCCGACAGCAAAAGACCTCGGTGCGTCAGCTCTGCAACAATCGTATTGTTGGCCTCCCAGACGCGCAGGCCGCCGACAAGCGGCAGGTCTGCGACGAACCGTCCGCCGGCATCGACAGGATTATAGATATCAAGGCCGTACCTGAGCCCGGTCTCGTAATCCTCGACCCCGTGCCCTGGGGCCGTATGTACGCACCCTGTCCCCTGGTCCATGGTGACATAGTCGGCTACTACGACCTTCGAGAGTCGGTCGATCCAGGGATGTCTGGCTGTGAGCCCTTCCAGTGTACGCCCAGGCACTTCTTCGACGACCCGATGCTCTTTCACTCCTGTGGCTGCAAGCGTATCCTTCATCCGATCCTTGGCGACAATGAACGACTCGTCGGCCGATTCGATGATGACGTAGGATGCGTCCGGATGTACGGCGATCGCCAGATTCGCCGGTAGCGTCCATGGTGTTGTAGTCCAGATGACGACGAACGATTGTTTACCCTGCAGTACCGGCAGGCGCTCTGCGCTATCCGGCGTCAGGGGAAACTTGACATAGATGGCCTGCGATGTATGATCGCCGTACTCGACCTCGGCCTCGGCCAAGGCCGTCCGGCATGAGGCGCACCAGTGAACCGGCTTCTTGCCTTTATAGACCACCCCTGTTTCGAACAATCGTCCAAGTTCACGGACAATCGTAGCCTCATACCGATAATCCATGGTGAGGTAAGGGTCCGACCAGTTGCCTAGGACCCCGAGGCGCCTGAACTCTTCCCGCTGAATGTCCACGAACTTGGCGGCGTACTCACGGCAGAGCTGCCGCTTCTCGACCAGCGACACCTCCGTCTTCTTACTACCCAGGTTCTTATCGACTTGGTGTTCGATCGGAAGCCCGTGGCAATCCCACCCCGGGACGTAGGATACGTTATAGCCGAACATCGACTTTGACTTGACGACGATGTCTTTTAAGATCTTATTTAGCGCATGACCGATATGAATGTGGCCATTGGCGTATGGGGGTCCGTCGTGGAGGATCCAGGCTTGCCGATCGGCTCGGACCTTGCGGAGCCGATCGTAGAGAGCCATCGCTTCCCACCGCGCGAGGATAGACGGTTCGAGTGCAGGGAGATCCGCCTTCATCGGAAAGGTGGTCGTCGGCAGGTTGAGCGTTTCTTTGTAGTTCATCCATTAACTCCAGGGCCAAGAGTGCAGGGTTCAGGATACAGGACACAGAGAATACGTTACATCCTATGCCCTAGGCCTAAAACCCTGTATTTCATAGCAGCGATATCTGGACCTGTCAAGGCTTCGGTGCCGCCTCAATAGAGATAGCGGTGCTTGTGTATGTTGAGCAGGAACCCGACGGCCAGCATGTTCATCAGCATGGAGGAACCCCCGTAGGAGAGTAGTGGAAGAGGGATGCCGACCACTGGCATAATGCCGATGACCATCCCGATGTTGATCACCACCTGCCACGCCATCATACTGACAATACCAAAGCTCATGACCATGGTAAACAGGTCGCTGGCATCTCTCGCAAGACGCAGGCCCCTCGACATCAGGTAGGCGTAGACCAGCAGAAGGCCAAGAGAGCCGATAAAGCCCCATTGTTCCGCGAGACCGGCGAAAATGAAGTCGGTGTGGTTCGCCGGCAGGAAATTGAGTTGACTCTGCGTGGCCGCCATCCATCCCTTTCCAATCAATCCCCCTGAGCCGACGGCAATCTTGGATTGGGCGACATGATACCCGACGCCCATGGGGTCCATGTCAGGATATATAAATACGAGAATCCTGTTTTTTTGATAGTCATGCAGAAAACGCCAGAGTACGGGCGCGATGACCGCGATAGCTGCGCCGAGCACGGCGAGATAGCGCATCTTCAATCCCATCGCTACCATGATACTGATAGCGATGAGGAGGAGTACGATGGCGGTGCCCAGATCTGGTTGCCGCAGGACGAGGGCGACCGGAAGGATGGTAAGAAGGACCGGTGTAATAAAGGTTCGAGGTGTACGCAACTCTTCTTTTTGATCTTCAAAGTAGCGGGCCAACACGATAATGAGCGCGAGCTTCATAAACTCCGATGGTTGGAATGCGAATGGCCCGATGCTGAGCCATCGCTGAGCGCCCATGCCGGTTCGGCCGATCAAGGTGGTGAGCAACAGCGTCGCGAGGATCAGGCCATAGATGTAGTAGGCCAGACGCCAGGTCGCCCGGTAGTGGAATGTGCAGGGTACGAGTAAGGCGACGAGTCCTATTGCCGCCCAGGTTGCCTGCTTCAGATAGAGCGATTTTCTGAGGAGGGAGGAGTGCATACCGCTTGTGCTGTAGATGATGAGTACGCTCAGCGCGGCAAGTCCGGCAGCCGAGGCACACAATCGCCAGTCGAAAGCGAGCGGGATGCGGCGGAGGGTCAACACGGCAGAGATATCCTCATCAGTCCCCCTCAGTTGGTTCCGGATCGGCAGCCTGAACCAGTACCGGTTCCTTGGGAAGTTTAAACCACGCTTCAAGGAGACTCTTCGCAACCGGTGCAGCCACCTGTCCGCCAAATCCGCCGTGCTCGACTACCACAACAATGGCGATCTGAGGATTGTCTGCGGGCGCGAAGGCGACGAACCAGGCGTGATCGCGCTGGTCACCTTTCTGTGAACCCCCATTCTTTACTACTTGGGCTGTCCCTGTCTTGCCGGCGACTCTGAGACCGGGAATCTTGGCGCGACCTCCTGTACCTTCACTGACAACTGCTTGCATCCCCTCCCGGACAATCGCCAGGTTGTCGGGGTTGATATTTGCCTTCCTGATAAGCTCCGGGCCGTACTCCTCAATGACTTCGCGGTCCATCGTTTCAACCCTTCGCACGACCCATGGACGGTAGAGGGTTCCCCCGTTCGCGATGGCGGACACCATCATCACTGCCTGCATCGGCGTCATCGTCACCATTCCCTGTCCGATCCCGGCCATGACGGTATTGCCGGGATACCATCCGCCAGGCCCTTTGGTATGGATCTGTTTGGGGGGGGGGAGGACCCCTTTTGCCTCATCGCCAACGCCAAGCCCGGAAGGGACGCCTAGCCCCAGTTCTCGAGCAACGCGGGTAATCTCCTCGATACCGGTCTTGAGGGCGGTATTATAGAAGTAGATATTGCAGGAGTTGGCGATCGCCTGTCGAAGGTTGAGTACCCCATGCCCGCCCTTCTTCCAGTCATGGAAGATATGGGAGCCGAGACTGAAGGAGTCGTCGCAGGAAAATGTTGTCTCTGGTCGGATCGCACCCTTTTCAAGGGCCGCCAGCGCGGTTACCAGCTTGAAGATGGAACCCGGTGCGTACTGGCCCTGGAGCCCTTTATTTTGCATGGGGTGACGAGGATTTGAGGCGAGCAGCCGCCACTGTTCCGGAGTGATACGCTGAGAGAACTGGTTCGGGTCGTACGAGGGCTGGCTTACCATCGCCAGGATTTCACCGGTGGACGGATGGATGGCGATGAGCGCGCCGCTTTTCCCCTGAAGGGACTCTTCTGCGATGCGCTGTAACCGGTTATCAAGGGTAAGGTAGAGATTAAACCCTGATCGAGGTTCGACTCGTTGCATCAGTCGGCTGACCTTTCCAAGCGCATCGACCTCCACCTGTTCCCCGCCGTCGACGCCCCGTATAAACGCGTCATATCGCCGTTCGATCCCGGCCTGCCCCATCGTCTCGCCCGAACGAAAGTCTCGAAACTCCTTGGACTTGAGCTGTGCCTGGCTCACCTCGGTCACGTAACCCAGCAGGCTGGCGGCTGACCCGCCCTTGGGATAGGCACGTACCGGTCTGACCCGGAGGTTGATTCCCGGCAGATCGATCCGTTGCTCCTCGATGGCCGCGACGGTTCGCTCATCGACCCCCTTGCGCAGCAGTACAGGCTCGAATTGCGAGCCCTGCCTGTACGAGATGCGCTGCCTCAACTCGTCAGGCGAGGACTGAAGGATCTCAGCAAGACGGCGCGTCGTATTCTCGATATCTGGTATGTCCTCTGGTATCGCATAGAGATCGAAGGATGCCAGATTTTCTACCATGAGTTCTCCATGACGATCGAGAATGAGTCCCCTAGGCGCCTCGACCGGCCGCAGTCGCAGGCGATTATTGATGGAGAGGAGGAGCAAACGTTCGCCTTCAAGAACCTGCAGTTCCCAGAGACGAAGCAGCAGGACGAGGATGGCTGCGGAGATCAGAAAGGCAGTAACCCGAATCCGTTTCTGGAAAGGGGCAAAGGGATTTGAGGTCTCACGTTCCCTGCTCATCGGTTCAGATTCTCGGTCGCCCGCCGCGGCCATAGGGCAAGGAGCCCGGTTCCAAGTATTGCGGTATAGAGTGCTCCCGGCAATGCAGTCCACAGGAGAGCAGGTATCAACGGACGAGGAGCATGGAAGAAGCGAAGGAGAAGGAGGGTGATGAATCCGGACAGCAGGCCGGCCATGCAGAGGAGTACAAATCGGCCGACAGGCTGGGTGGTCTTGACCTGCCGGCTCAATCGGCTCACCAGAAAACCGATCAGGCTCAGCGTAAACGCATTCAGGCCAAGAGGAGCCCCGGAGAGTGCATCCTGGTACAGCCCGATAAGGAAGCCGGCGGCGGCTGTCATCTCCGGTCCCACCACAAGACTCAGCCCGAGAAGCAGGATCAGAAACAGGTCTGGTTGAATACCGCCGATGGCCAGGTGAGGGGCGATGGAGGCCTGCAGCAGGCAAACGCCCAAGAGCGCGAGCAGAAACGCGATCACGGCGGGGGTTCCTTATCGGTCCATGACAGGTCGTGTGAGGGCGATCGTGTCAGAACCATCACCTCCTCCAGGTGCGAGAAGTCGGCATGGGGTTTCGCCTCGACCAATTGAAACAGGGTCCCGTTTGTTGGCCGGCTCGATCGCACGACCGTACCGACCGGGATGCCTTTTGGAAAGATGCCGCCCATACCCGAGGTGATGATACGATCGCCGACTGCGACGTCGGCCATCAGGGGAAGATACTTGATCTGGATAGTGCCTCCTTGGCTCCCCGCGACGACCCCGATGATGCGACCTCGCTGAGTGAGGACGCCTACCGCACTTTCCGAATCGGTAATAAGTTGTACCCGGGATGCCAGCGGTGTGACGTCCACCACCCTCCCCACTAACCCCTCGGCGGTCACGACCGTCATCTGACGCTGAATTCCTTGATTTGTTCCCCTGTCGATCAGAAGCGTTCTGAACCAGTTGGTGGTATCCTTTCCGATGACCTTGGCGATGACCGCCTCCGTACCTACCCGGTTGCCCATCTGGAGGAGCCGGCTTACGCGAGCGTATTCTGAGGCGGTCTCCTGTAGCCCGCCGACCTCAATGCGTAATTGACGAACCTCCTCCTGTAAGGCCTGATTGTCGCGTCGAACATGGCGGAGATCGACGTACTCATTCCAGAGCGTTGCGGTGACGTCGAAGCTTTTCGTGATGAATTGAAGGAACGGGGAGATGGAGGTAAGCAGGATCTGTTTCGTCAGGAGGGTGAGCGAGCTGCTGCCGCGCGCCTGTAGCGTCATCAGCACGAAGGCCAGAAGCAAGGCGGTCGGGAGGACTAATGTCCGCCGATATCGGAGCAGGAACCGAGTCATTGATGTTTGTACTGCCTACGGAGTTGCGAGGGCAGGTGTCGCGTGAGTAACTACGTTACAACGGTCGGCAGATCTTCTGACAAGCCGCATTTACGCCTCGAGGCATACCCTCTTCAGGAGATCCAACTCGTCCAGCGCCTTTCCTGTGCCGAGCACGACACACGAGAGCGGGTCTTCAGCGACTCGTACCTTCAGGTGGGTCTCATGGGCGATCAGCAAGTCAAGACCGTACAACAAGGCCCCGCCACCGGCCATCACGATCCCCCTATCCGCGATGTCGGCCGCCAGTTCCGGTGGGGTTTGCTCTAAGGCGGTTCGGACCGCATCCACAATGGCATAGACTGGATCGCGGAGGGCCTCTCGAATATCGCTGTCGCTGATCGTAATAGTTTTCGGGATCCCGCCAATCAGGTCGCGCCCTTTAATGTCAATCTTGCGCGGCTCATCGAATGGAAACGCCGAGCCGATCTGGATCTTCACACTCTCTGCGGTCCGTTCTCCCACTAGCAGGTTGTACTTCCGCTTCAGGTACTGGACAATCGCCTCGTCCATCTCGTCTCCGGCAATCCGCACTGACCGAGCATACACGATCCCGGACAGAGAGATGACAGCCACCTCAGTCGTTCCTCCCCCGATGTCGATGATCATGCTGCCGATGGGGTCCTGGACCGGGAGCCCGGCGCCGATTGCTGCGGCCATAGGCTCTTCCATTAAGTACACCTCGCGTGCCCCGGCCTGCTCCGCCGCATCGCGAATCGCACGCCGCTCGACCTGGGTGATACCAGAGGGAACGCCAACGACGATTCGGGGTCGAACCAGTGTTTTTCGATTATGGATCTTGACGATAAAATGCTTGATCATCGATTCGGTAACATCAAAATCGGCAATGACACCGTCCTTCAACGGGCGAATCGCGACAATACTGCCGGGGGTCCGACCAAGCATCTCCTTCGCGTCACGCCCCACCTGCAGAACCGTATTGGTCCCCTTCTTGATCGCGACGACCGACGGTTCGCTGAGCACGATCCCTTTGCCCTTTACGTAGATGACGGTATTGGCGGTTCCGAGATCGATAGCCAGATCGTTGGAGAACATGCCGAAAAACCAATCGAAAATCATGGATGGCTCCTCGTACTGAATTGCGGAGTCCACAACGCGAGAGATTGTACCCTAATGAGGATTTTTCTAACATAGAAGCATGCGAAATACAAGAAGTATCTGGAATACACACCAACCCAAACAACAAATAGGGTTGCGCCGGTTATCACAATGCGATAGCATGAAAAATACTTAATGATTATGCAGGGGTTGGTGTCAAGAACGCGATGGAGGGGACTGTGCTGAAACGAATACGTGGATATACTAAGACGCTGAGTATTACGTTGTGGCTGGTGATCTTTGCCTTTATTGGGACCACCTTCCTGGTTTGGGGGTTCCAGTCTGCATCAGGTCCTGGTGGGCTGGATCCCATTGCCGCTGTCGAGGGCGAGAAGATTCCATACGCGGACTATCAGCAGGCCTATCAGCGTCAGTATCGGCAGTTTCAAGAGAAGCTGGGGGATAAGTTTGATGAAAAGATCCTCGACCAACTGAACCTGAAAGGACAAGTGGTTGAAGCGCTGGTTGGACGTCGCCTGCTCCTTCAAGAGGCGAAGCGATTAGGCATCGTGATCAGTGCGGATGAGTTAATCGCAGAGATTACAGCCATGTCGGCCTTTCGTGATGCGACGGGCTTTAACCGATCTCGGTATCTGCAAGCCCTCCAATCGGCGCGCCTGACCCCTGAGGGGTTCGAGGGGGGACTACGCGAGGACCTACTGATCCGCAAGGTTGAAGAATGGGTAAAGGGAGGGGTTCATCTCCTTCCTGATGAGGCGTGGGAGGCCTTCCGTTTTAATCGAGCGTCTGTGAAGACTGAGTACATCTTATTCTCAGATCCGAAGGCACAGCAGGCGTCTATGCAGCAAGTAATGGAACTGGTCAAGGGCGGGAAATCCTGGGAGGAGATTGTCAAGACGTCTGGGGTTAAGCCACAGACCAGCGATTTTTTCACATGGGGTCGCGCTCCTTCGCAAGTCCCGGATCAAGAGAGATTCAAGGAAGCCGCATTGGCAATGGAGCGTGGAGCCATCAGTCCGGTCATCCAGGGTACGAAGGCGAGCTATATTCTTCGAGTTACCGAACGAAAAGATCCAAGTCCCGCAGAGTTCGAACGCGAAAAGGCTCAATTCAGCGCTGGGCTTTTAGGGAGAAAGCGTGAGCAGGTATTTGCCGACTGGATTCGCCAGGTGCGGGCACGGGCCAAGGTGAAGGTCGAGACCGCCAAGCTGTAAGCGTGTGAAAGGCGGCGGGGTGCGCCTTCGCCGTTTCTGGGCAGCACACCGGCCGAATGAGGCCCTACAGCGTTCGCTCATTCGAGGATGGTGCCGATGACAGACATGCTGCTGTACATCCTCTTGGGTCTGGTTGCGGGGGCGCTGAGCGGACTGATCGGGATCGGTGGGGGCATTGTGGTGATCCCCGCGCTGGTCTTTTTATTCGGGCTGTCGCAGCATCAGGCCCAGGGAACGACATTGGCCCTCTTAGTCCCACCTATCGGTCTATTGGCGGCGTGGACCTACTACAGTCACGGATACGTCGATCTAAGAATAGCCGGTCTGCTCTGTGTTGGCTTCTTCGTCGGAGGGTTGCTGGGCGCCAAGCTGGCGGTCGGTTTGTCAGGCTCAGTATTGGAGAAGCTATTCGGGGTTGCACTGCTCTTGATCTCGCTCAAGATGATCTTTACTCGATAGTCTGGTAGCGCCTCCGGCGTAACACTGATAGTTCCAGCCCCCACCATACAATCCCTTTCCTGTACCGAAAGATTCCCGCCATTCCGATTCGTACCGTTAGGTCAGATGGAAGAGGGTAATCTCTGGACTGGCGTTGACGCGAACGGGGGTCCCTGTAGTTCCAAGGCCGCGATTGACGTACAGGTGAGAATTCCCAAGCCGGTAGAGACCCTCGGGATACGCGCTCAGCAGGTGAGCGGGACTGATACTCAGCCCGAGCGCACTGACCTTGACCTGCCCCCCATGGTAATGGCCGGACAATGTGAGAGCGATATTGCGAGCCGCAGCTCGCGAAAAGATCTCAGGACGATGGGACAGCAGGATTGTTGGTATCGCCGCATTCAGCCCATCCAGCGCCCGGCCAAGATGAGGCCGGCCGACGCGCAGATCGTCGATCCCCGCAACGGCAATGGCGCCGCGATCGGTTTCCAGGACCCGATGGGAATTGTGCAGCATAGAGATTCCCGCATCCTCGAACGCGGCGATAATCTTTTCGGGGTCCCCATAATAATGTTCATGATTCCCAAGAACGGCGAAACTTCCATATCGGCTCTGTACGCGCGCGACCTCCTCGATACAGGGCGGCAGGTCGGCTGCTGAGTTGGAGAGAAAATCCCCAGTCAACACGAACAGGTCGGGTTCGAGTCGCCGGATCGCCTCAACATAATGGCGTATCCGGGCGGCAGGCATAAAGAGGCCGGAGTGGATGTCGGAGACCTGGACTACCTTTAGCGGTGGATCGAAAGGATGGGATGGGTTCAGCGAGAGCTGCACCTCCTCAATCTCCCATCCATTGCTTGCATAGGACGCCCCATAGCCTGAGACCAAGATGGGTGCTGCGGCCAGCGCGCCCAGTGATGTTTGCATAAATATCCTGCGTGATGGGTCAAGCGGCTGCGCAGATGCTTCAGCCTGCTCGACAACCCTGGAACGGAATACACGTACGCAAGAGCCGCTGAGATCGGCCAGCAACAGCAGCAGTGATGAGAACAGCGATCCGAAGCTCCAGATAGCAGTCGGATAAAACAGCGCATACAGGATGAGCGGAGACGGCTGCTCCAGAGGGACCCACCTGGAGAGGAATGCGAGATAGGTGATGAATGGGGTGGCGAGAAACCCGATCAGCGCAAGACGGAGCAGTTGCTTGCGCCGTGGACTCCACCGGGATCGTCGCAACGCCCGATCTCCCCTGATAAAGAGATAGAGTTGCGATGCGACCAGCATCCCAAGGATAATCGACCGAATCAGTATAAATCGCATAAATGGGGGTATGCCTGGTCCACACAGGAGGAGGTGGACAAGGAATCCTTTTAATGCTAATAGATTTCCAGCATCCTGACAAGCGCCTTTTTCTTTCAGCCGTGGGAAATGGTTGCTGAGGCCGAGGCAACAGGGAACGAGACGATGCGGTTATGGCAACGAGGTCGGCGGATGTGACGAACACATCTGCCCGTCCAACCGCCTTTGACTGGAACCCGGCCCTCGAATTACGACTCGCAGAGATCGAAGCGGGAACGATCTTGTATGCGGTAGCCGGCGAGGGGCCCCCGGTACTGTTGCTCCACGGCTTTGGAGGAGAGATCTGGATGTGGGAACGGCAAGTCGCGGCGCTGTCGGCGCGGTATCGCCTGTATATCCCCGATCTCCTCGGATACGGCTATTCGGATCGACCGCGGGTTGACTATACGCCGTCGCTGTTTATCGATATGATCAGGCAGTTCATGGATCGACTCGGTGTACGGTGCGCCAGCCTGATCGGCAACTCAATGGGCGGGGGGATCGCATGGGCGTTCGCCCTTGCTTACCCCGAGCGAGTTGACAAGCTGGTCCTGATTGACAGCATCCCCCCGCTGGTAGTTTCCGCGGTTCACAATCGCCTCTTCCGATGGTTCCTCGCATTTCGACACGTCCCCCTCTTGCCGTACCTGGCCGTTGCATTACGGACTCGCCGCATAGTGCAAATGACGCTCATGCAGGTGGTCGATGACGATCGGCTGATCACCGATGCGGTCGTCGAACGGCAGCATCGGATCGGTCGCATGGGGGGGACCGCAAGGGTCATGGCCTCTACCATACGCTACGCCGATGAGGTGGCTCAGTATGCCGAGACGCTGGAGACCTTGCGCAAGCCGACGCTGATCATCTGGGGCGAACGGGACGAGCTGTTTTCTGTAGCGGTTGGTGAGCAACTCCACGCCTCCATCCGGGATTCCAAGCTGGTCGTCATCAAAGACAGCGGCCACATGCCGATGTGGGAGACACCCGATGAGACCAACCGGGCGATCCTGGAGTTCCTTGGCCGCAAGTGATAGATAGAACCCTGGCGTGTATTGCTAACGCTGACGCCCACTCGGCTGTCGCCGATCGGGGAGCGATGGGGTGTCAAGCCGTTGCTTGGCCCAGAGAATTCCGACGATACTCTTGGCGTCCACGATCTTATTGGATAGGACCCAGCGGTAGGCCTGCTCGAACGGCATCGTATGGGCTTGCAGGAACTCGGTGGGATCGTGATGGGGGCCACGGCCGGCTATGAGTCCTTGAGCCAGATACAGCCTGATGGACCCGGTCGAGAAGCCGACCGCGGAATAGAACGTGCAAAGCTTGAATAGTCGACGCGGGCGGAGTCCAATCTCCTCCTCGCACTCCCGTCGGGCGGTTGTGACCGGGCGTTCGCCGTCATCGATGATGCCGGCCGGGATCTCGTAGATGGCTCGTCGAATGGCCGGCCGATACTGTCGAACCAGGTGGATTCGGCCGTCGTCATCAATCGGCACAATCGCAACGGCGTTCGGAGGACGAACGATGTCCCGGATCGCCTGTTGCCCATCAGGCAGAACGACGGTCTGCTGCTCGGTTGAAAGATATTTGCTTGTATAGACGACCCGCGTGCCAAGGACGTGCTCGAAAAGCTTCATGTCTCCTCCAGCGACTCATGAGACTGCTGAGGAGAGGATAAAGACGTTGACGGCTACTGTCAACGTAGACTTTTCCGTTGATGCTCGTTATCCCGCCATCTTCCTGTTGGCTCGGGTCGACTGACGGGTCAGGGCGCGTACAGAAGAAAGCCGGTTATAGAGGCGGTCCACCCATGATTCGAAGGCCTGCCACACGACGTGAAGAGCTTGTCAGATATTTTTCGGCGACGCGCGAATCGCTGCGGCGAGAGTGGGTTCGCCGCATGAAAGCGAAATGTCTGCTGGAGGGTCTGACGCTCCAGGAGATTGAGACCGACTCCAGGATGCTCTACACCACCTGCCTGGACTGCCTGGAAACCGGGAAGGACATCTCGGCCCAGGCCGGTATCCGTCTCAGGGCGAAACCGGGTGTACTTGGAGGGCGGACCCCTGAGCAGATCATGGATCGTTTGGCGATACTGCATGATGTGTGCAGGCAATCCCTTTTCAGGAGGTATCGAGGTGATGTGGATCGGTTTGCAAGACTCCTCGATGTCTATACCCCTGCAGCCAACCGCTTCCAGGCGCTGATCGCGTTTGCCTGTATGGAGGAGCGGGAGCGGATCGATAGGCGAGAGATAAGCCGGCTTCGAATGCTTGTGAAGGCAGGCATGATCCTCAGCGCGAAGCTCTCTCTTGACGATGTCTTGCAGCGCATTGCCAACATGGCCTGCAAACTGACGAACGCCCGCTATGCGGCCCTCGGTGTCTTGGATGGTAAGGGCGGTCTCCATCGTTTCATTACAGCGGGTGTCACTGATATCACCCGGCAGACCATCGGCCCGCCACCGGTTGGGAAGGGGATCCTGGCGGTACTTATACGGAAGGCGAAGTCCCTGCGCCTGAGGGACCTGACAGAGGACCCGCGCGCACACGGGTTCCCGCCTCATCACCCTCCGATGCACTCCTTTCTTGGCGTACCGGTTGTCTCAAAGGGGAAAGTCCTGGGGAATCTTTACGTAACGGAGAAGCATGGTGCCGATGAGTTCAGCGAAGAGGATGAGGCATTGGCCATGACGTTGGCTACTCAGGCTGCGATTGCTCTCGAGAACGCCAATCTGTACGAGGAGTTGCGGCGCTCATATGACGAACTGCAACAGTCGCAGCAGTTGCTGGTACGGCAGGAAAAGCTCGCGTCGCTTGGTCGGTTGGCCGCCGGACTGGCCCATGAACTGAACAACCCCCTCTCCTCAGTGGCCGGTTTTGCCGAGGCCCTTCAGCGGCGCGTTGAGACGAAGGAGATCAGTGAACCCTCCGCTCTTGCAGAGGTGGGGCAGTATGTCACCATGATCCAACACGAGGTCGCTCGCGCAGCGACGATCGTCCGCCGCCTGCTCGATTTCGCGCGGCAGCGCGAGCCTGCCTTCAGCTCAGTGGATATCTATGGCGTGGTGTTGAACGCGGTCTCGTTTGTTGAGCGGCAGGCCAGCCTTGCAAATCAGCAGGTTGTCGTAATTCCATTCCCGAAAGGGAGCGTAATCCGGGCTGATGCGCAGATGCTTCAGCAGGTCTTCCTCAACCTGCTGACCAATGCGCTCGACGCCATCGAGAGCGGTGGAGAGATTCGCATTGACGCTCATCACCGTCGAGAGATCATCGGGCTAGCACGTGAACAAGAATGGATCGATGTGTTCGTATCCGATACGGGCAGTGGGATTGCTCCGGAGCATCTCCCGAAGGTCTTCGATCCATTTTTTACCACGAAAGAGGTCGGGAAGGGAACGGGCCTCGGTCTGGCCATCAGCCAGAGTATCGTCGAGCAGCATAAAGGGAGCATCGAGGTGTGCAGTAAGGGGATCGGAAAGGGAACGGTTGTGATCGTAAGTCTGCCGTTAGTCACGCATAGTGGCAGGCTTTCGGGAAGGCCGACCGTAAAGACAGGGGGTCAACATGCCTCACGCAAGTGAGCGCGCCGGTGCAACCCGGGCGCTGATCGTCGATGACGAGCAACCTATCCGGCTGCTTATGGAAAAGGAGCTTCCACGGGCAGGATACGTGGTGACCAGCGCCGGAAGCGGCGAAGAGGCCTTGGCGCAGTTGCGAACGCATGAGTTCGACGTTGTTCTGCTCGATCTCAAGATGCCAGGGATCGGGGGGGTAGAGGCGCTCCGCCGGATTCGCGAGTCCGGGACCTCGGCGGAGGTCGTCATCTTGACCGGCCACCCCGACGTGGATAGCGCCATCAACGCCATGAAGTTGGGCGCCTACGACTACCTGACCAAGCCTTTTAAGCTCTCTGAATTGGAGGAGATACTGCGGAGGGCTGCGGAGAGGAAACGCCTGCGTGAGGAGAATACGGCCCTGCGGCGCATGGTCGCCCAGCGCGAGCCCGCTCCCATCATGGTCGGTCAGAGCCCGGCCATTGTATCGCTTCTTGCGACCGTTCGGCGGATCGCCCCGAGCGAGGCAAGCATCCTTATTCAAGGAGAGAGCGGAACTGGAAAGAGTCTGATCGCGAGGGCTATTCATACGGCGAGCCCTCGAGCGAGCGGCCCATTCCTGGTCATTAACTGCAGCGGCTTTCAAGAGCCACTACTGGAAAGCGAACTCTTCGGGCATGAGAAGGGGGCATTTACCGGCGCTACCAGCGTCAAGCAGGGTCTTTTCGAAGTAGCCGGAAGCGGGACCCTCCTGCTGGATGAGGTGGGAGAGATGAGCCCGGCCATGCAGGCGAAGCTCCTTCAGGTGCTGGATACCAAGGAACTGCGAAGAGTCGGGGGCACCCGCATGCACCGGGTGGATGTACGTATCATCGCCGCGACAAATAAGGACCTGGCCCAGGAGGTCAGGACCGGTCGGTTCCGCGAGGATCTCTACTATCGGTTAAACGTGGTCAGTGTAGCACTGCCGGCCCTGCGCGAGAGGAAGGAGGACATTCCGCTCCTGATTGAGCACTTCTTGCAGCACTTCCGAGTGGCCGGTCAGCAGGCCAAGACCGTCTCTCCGGAGGCGATGTCATCGCTCGCGAGCTACCCATGGCCTGGCAATGTTCGAGAACTAGCGAATACGATCGAGCGTCTGCTGATCCTCTCCTCTGGCGATGTGCTGAGCCTTAACGATCTGCCTCCCAATATCCGGTTTCCGAGCGGCGCATCGGGCGGGCCCGCCTCGCTGGCCGAGATGGAGCGGCTACATCTCATGCGGGTACTGGATCACACAGGGGGCAAAAAGATGCAGGCGGCGCGCCTCCTCGGCATCGATCTGAAAACCTTAAACAGTAAAATCAAGCGATATAACATTCCCCTGTAAAGTGTCAAACGCAGCCCTATTCGGATGTTGCCGACCAGCAGTCGCTGGCCCCGGCGAAGCCTGGAGCACCTTGACAAGGTCTCGAAAACCCGACAGGATCGCCGCAGTCGTGGGAAATCAGGGGATCAGTAGATGCTGACCAGCGTACTCATTGATTCGCTTTCCCACTCATTTTATCAAGATGTCGGGTTGACGACTCGAAACAATGTGGCTATACTAAGATTAGTTCGATGACTCTATATGACATAACGCGAAATAAAGTGTTTGCTATAACTCTGAGGCGTAATGATGAAACAAATACCTGAAGATCAAGTAGTTGCGAGGATTCAAACAGAAAACCCATGGTGGGCGGAACCCCACATGCTACCACCGAGCATTCTCGAGTGGACGCCTAGACCATATCTGGACCTTCTCTACTCCTTGGTAGCGAACCGCTCCGTGCAGCGCGCCATGATCCTCTTAGGGCCGCGGCGAGTCGGGAAGACTGTTTTGATCCACCATGTGATTCAAAGATTCATGAAAGACGGCGTCTCACCTCGGAACCTGTGCTATGTGTCGGTCGATCATCCCTTGTACAATGGACTTCGACTTGAACAAATTCTTGAGGCCTATAAGAACGCATCTGGCGTGGATTATCGCACAGAGGAATGCTTTGTATTTTTCGATGAGATTCAGTACTTGCGCGACTGGGAGATCCATCTCAAAGCGCTAGTGGATCGCAACAAGAGCGCAAGACTGATCGCTTCAGGCTCTGCGGCTGCAGCTCTGCGGCTTAAGAGCAAGGAGTCAGGAGCGGGCCGTTTTTCGGACTTCATGCTCCCCCCCCTTACCTTCCATGAGTATTTGTTTCTTTTGGGGCAATCCGAACTCGTTGACTTTGCGAGGAAACACCAGGGATTCATCGAAGCAAGAGGGGTCGCGACTATGGACATCGAGCAACTCAATCTCCACTTCCTCAACTATCTCAATTTCGGCGGATATCCGGAGGTGGCGTTTTCAAAGGAAATTCAGCAGGATCCCGGACGCTTCGTGAAGAGTGATATCATCGACAAAGTCCTCTTGAGAGACCTGCCTAGCCTCTATGGCGTTCAGGATGTGCAAGAGCTTAATTACCTCTTCACAACTCTGGCGTTCAATACTGCAGATGAGATATCTCTTGAGCAACTCTCTACGGGGTCAGGTGTAGCTAAGAACACCATTAAACGATACATAGACTACCTGGAGGCGGCTTTTCTGGTAAGAATTGTCCACCGCGTGGATAGGAATGCCAAGCGATTCAAAAGGGCCAATTTTTTTAAAGTCTATTTAACAAACCCCTCAATCAGGTCTGCCTTATTCGCGCCCGTGGGTGCCAACGACGAGGTGATGGGTTCGTTGGTTGAGACAGCAATATTCTCCCAGTGGTTCCACTCTAACGTACAGTTACATTATGCACGATGGAATAAAGGAGAGGTAGACATTGTCTGTCTTGGACCTAACCAGAAAGCAGCATGGGCAATTGAAGCCAAGTGGTCTGATCGCTACTTCGATCGCCCCGAGGAACTTCGGAGCCTGCTTCGCTTCTGCCATACTCAGAATTTGGGGGAGGCGATGGTTACCACTCGTACGAAGAGCGGGACGATCGAAAGGGAGAACGTGACGCTCAGATTCATGCCTGCGAGTCAGTACTGTTACATGCTGGGGTTCAACCTCGTCCACAGACGTCACATTCTAGAAGGTCTTTCCGAAAAAAATGGAAAGAAAGCGGGCGAACAAGAGGCTCAGGCGGACGTTTGATCTACGCGACAAGTCCCTATCTTCTTCAGTACGACCACAATCTGGCGGACTGGGACCCCTGTGACTAGAGGTGAAGCCATAAAAGTAGCGGTGGTGGGGGTAGGAGCGGTGGGAGGCTACTTCGGCGGCCTGTTGGCCGAGGGCGGCGCCGATGTGACGTTTATCGCTCGCGGCAAGCGGCTGGAGGCGCTCAGAGCGAGGGGCCTCACGGTCAAGAGTTGGAAGGGCGACTTCTCCATCCGCGTCAACGCCACTGATAATGCCGAGGAGGTTGGCCCCGTCGATCTGATCCTCTTCTGTGTGAAATCGTACGACACCGAGTCGGCGATGTGCCAGGTGCTCCCGATGGTTGGACGAGAGAGCATCGTCCTGTCGCTTCAGAATGGGATCGACAATGAGGAACAGATCGCGTCTCTCATCGGAAAGGGGAAGGTGTTAGCGGGGGTTGCTTACATCGGGGCGAGCGCGCCGGAGCCCGGGGTGATCCTCCACCAGGAGGGCGGGAAGATCGTATTCGGAGAGCTCGACGGAGGTATGAGCGAGCGGGTCTCCAGGCTGAAGGCGTTTTTCGACCAATACAGCTTTCCGGCTGAGATCTCGCCCAATATGAAAATAGTCCTATGGACGAAACTTGCCTGGAATACCCCTTTTAATGCGATGAATACGCTGATCGGCGGTCCGGTCAAGGCGATTATTGAGAACCCCCACACCTTCGAGCTGGCGAAGCGGGTGACGAAGGAGGTTGTTAGCGTCGCGAACGCCTCAGGAGTCCATCTGACCTTTGCGGAGGTATGGGACCGGAACGTCGCGTTCTCCAAAGACTACGATGTCAAGACCTCGATGCTCCAAGATCTGGAAGCGAATAGGCCGTTGGAGATCGAAGCCCTCAACGGCATCATCATCAAGAAGGCGGCCGCATTGGGTCTTCCCGCCCCCTATACCTTCGCCCTCTATGCGCTCCTATCCGGGCGTTAGATTACGATTACTCTTGGAGGGAGTGCAACTGTTCGAGGGACGCGTGGTCGTCGCCGTCGAGATTCAGGGCTGCCATGAACTCTCCAACGGCCAGGTCGCGGATGTCTAGCCGCTTGTAGGCAAGTCCCAGGTGAAAATGGCATGAGGCGGCCTCAGGGTTCTCGGACACCACCTGTGAAAATTCCCGGATTGCATCGTGCCACATCCGTTTTCGCTCATAGATGATGCCAAGATGGTAGTGCACCATGATGTGCGTAGGGTCCGCGTCCAGAACCTTCCGAAAATTCTGTATGGCCAGATCCAGCTTGCCAAGATGGAAGTAGGACATCGCCATCCGATAGTAGGCCCACGGATGAGTGGAGTCCAGAGCGACGACCTTTTTGGCGGCGTCAATGGCGGCGTGGAACATGCACCGCCCATAATACCAGAGGCTGAGTTGAAAGTGGGCATCGAGGCGCTTGGGATCCAGCATGATCACGCGTTGCATCTCTGCAACGGCTTCCTTGACCTGCCTTGTCTGGTGATACTCCAGCGCAAGCTGATACCGAGCCTCGATGTTCTCGGGATCTAGCTCGATGGCCTTACGATATGCCTCAAGGACTGTCGGGATCGTTTCGTCCTGCATCTCCGTCTTCCTTCTCGTTCATACAGCTTACAGCTATTCTACTTCCGGTTTTCAAGGCGGTCAAGGGGCCTTAACGAGTTATCAGCCATGGGCTGTCAGCCGACGGTTGATAGCTGTTCTTTTGAAGGGAGACTCTCGATCCGCGTCAAGTGCACCCGGGTGGGATAGGGGATCTCGATTCCCTCCTTCTTAAAGGTCGCCTTAATCCGCCTTCTGAACTCCCGCGCCACCTCCCATTGTCGCTGAGGCAGCGTCTTGACCAGCACCTTGATGGTGACCTGGGATTCGCCGAACGACTCTATGCCGAGGACCTCAGGCGACTCCATGATCAGCGGGCCCATCCGCTCATCTCTTGCCAGCTCCTGCCCGACCTGCTGCAGTACTCCGATGACTCGATCGATATCCTCGTGGTAAGCGACGCCGATGTCCAGGGCGACCCGTGACCACTCCTTCGTCAGATTCGAGACGACCTTGATCTCGCTATTTGGGATGAAGTGTACCGCACCGCTGCTGACATCCCGTAAGATGGTCACGCGCAGATTCAGTCGCTCTACACAGCCGCTGATCTCACCCGTCCTAATGACGTCGCCGACCGCAAACTGCCCCTCAAGGATGATAAAGAAGCCGGCGATCAGATCCTTGATCAAGCTCTGGGCACCGAAGCCGACGGCCAGTCCTACAACACCCGCGCCGGCGATGATGGGGGTGATGTCCAGCCCGATCTCCTGGAGCCCCATCATCGTAGCGATGATCACGATTACTGTCGTCCCAACGGTCTTGACGATACCGGCCAGTGTCAGCGCGCGTTTTTCCCGCTCACTGACCTGACCGGCCCCTGTCTCCGTTACGGCTCGGACAACACGATCTGAGGCCAGCTTAAGGAGATGCACCAGCACCAGGCTCCCCGCCACGATAATCGCCAGCCGCATCCCGCCGGTCCGCAACCATTGGACGATCTCTTCAACTATCCGGATATTCATTCCAACACCGTAACCGCTATCTGACCGCTCCACTCCTGGCCAGGTTCGAGACAGAGGTCCCATGTCGGCATCGCCGCTATCCCCTGGACGGTTCGTTCGTACCCGTCCTCCGACTGCGAGACCGTTGCCACCAGGTGGCCATACAGGGTGGCGGGATGGTCAAGTTCGATGCGAAGGCGCGGACTCGGCCCCGTAATGGACAAGGTAAAGCCTTCGATATCGGCCGCAGCAATCGGTGAGTCAAGCGAGAGACACTGGTGACCGATCGTCACAAGCGAGTGACCAAAGGCGAGGCCAGGCAGGAAGAAGTTCAACTCTACCCCGAAACGAATGTCCAGACGGTCGCTTCCCGAATTCCGCATACAGTAGAGGACGGTGAGATTCCGATTCTCTGCGAAGACATATTCCTTCTGCAGGAGGAGCGGATAGGCCGGATTGTGGTCGGTTCGAATGCGCCCCGATCGTTCGAGTACGACGCCGGTAGAGGTCTTTTGCCAGTTCCATATTGTGTCGGTAAAGTCGCCCCGCTCGTCCAGGCTACCTGAGGCCCAGGCTGGCAGAGGATGGGATTCGGTAAACAGGTGATCGAGGAACGCGGCGCGCTCCCATTGATCATAACAGAGCCCATCCACGAGATCGGTTGAGACCGCTCGCCGCAGATCGTGAATCCCGGGGATCCCTTCGTGCGGCTGTCCTTCAGGTTGTGCTGCCGCGCGCCTTATCGCATCGTGATAGGCCTCCGGACGGCGAGTGAGGGTATTGAGGAGGTTGACCTCCCCGGCGAAGTCGGTCCACTCTACCAGCCGACCGCCGCGATGCGGCTGAATGAGGGCTGAGCATCGGCTGTTTGACACCCACACCTCAGGGGACCCGTCGCAATCGAGATCAGTTGCGTCGACCTTGAGCGTCTGACGGCGCCGAATCCGGCCCTCGGCACGTGCCAGATGTCGCCAGATCTCATGCCGCAGATGAGGCAGGTACAGACCGCCGAATACCCCGTGCCAATAGCTGTCGTTACACTGTGCCGCGAGGAGCTCGCGTCTGGTCTGTTGAGCCCCGCGCCCTATCGGGAGCAGTCGGCTGAGTGCCAGACCTTTTTTGTGAGCCCGATTTGCTTCAGGATATCGGACCAGGAAATGCTTCCAATGCCCTCCATGCAAATATGGTGTGAACCGATCGACATCAGGGCCGAGACGACCCTTGAGTGCTTCCAACTGTCGTCCCCCGTCCGGCCCGAGGGACCATTCTTCCATCTCGATATATGAGCAGGTGGGCAGGTAGCAGAGTCCAGCGGGACGGACGTCCTGCAATGCCTCGCTCACCGTTTGCGACAGGAGCCAATCGCCCGCACTTTCAAGCAGGTCTAGAAACCCCTTCAGCCATCCGTCGTGGTAGACCCACTGCGCGGTTCCGGGCCAGCCGCCGAACTTCTCGCCGTCGTCGGCCGCGATAGCCAGTCGCCCGCCTATCTGTTGAATCCAACGCAGATGCACCTCGATCTCTGACGGCGGTCGAAACGGGATCAGGTACCGGAGCCTCTTATCAATCGGAAAAATCGCGAGCGGCTCACCATCGGCTTCGGTGAGGTAGTAATCGTGTAGTTGCTCGGCCTGAAATCCTGACGTCAGAAAAGCCCGGTCATCCATCAGCACATAGTCAACCTGTGCCTCCACAAGGGATGGAATGATCGCGCTGTCCCAGATCCGCTCTGTCAGCCACAGACCGCGTGGTCGAACGCCGAAACGAGACCGAAGGCGCTCGCTCATCAGCGTAATCTGGGCAATGCGATCCTCGTGCGGAATAGCTGCCAGTATCGGCTCGTATAACCCTCCCGACAAGAGCTCCAGCCGGCCGCACTGAACCAGTTCGCCGATGAGATCGAGGTAATCCGGATCCCGGCGCTCCAGCCACAACAGCAGCGGACCGCTCACGTGCAAGGTGAATTTGAGCGTAGGTCGGCCGCGGATCGCATCAAGGAGGGGTCGGTAGGCTCTGTCCATCAATGTCTGGATCACCTCATCGAAATTACCGAGAGGCTGATGGTTGTGCAGGACAAGGAGAAAGCGGAGCTTGTCCTGAATGCTGTTACGGGGCTGCTCAACAGACCGGTCCATCATGGCGCGGTACCTGTAGTGGGCTTCAAGATCAACCCGGCCAACGGCGGCAGTGTGAGGACCAATGAGAACGGTCGTCCATGGTCAGGGACCGGTTCTGCCGCAATGCCGCCGCCATTACCGAGATTGCTACCGGCGTAGATCGTCGCATCTGAATTCAGCAGCTCAGTATAGTAGCCCCCGGTCGGTACACCGATACGATAGCCGTACCGTGGTATGGGTGTAAAGTTGCAGACTACGACGATAAAGTCGTCCGGATTCCTGGCGCGACGTAAGAACGAAACGATACTTCCCTGCCAGTCATGACAATCGATCCACTCGAATCCGTACGGATCGAAATCGACCTCGTACATGGCCGGCTGCCTTCGGTATAGCTGGTTCAGGTCCCGTACCAGCGTCTGTAATCCTTTGTGGGATGGGCCTTCGGTGAGAAGATGCCAATCCAGACTCTGATCGTGATTCCACTCGCGCCACTGGCCGAACTCCCCTCCCATAAACAGCAGCTTCTTCCCAGGATGCCCATACATGAAGACATGGAAGCAGCGCAGGTTGGCGAACTTCTGCCAGGTATCGCCCGACATCTTCCTGAGCAGCGAGCCTTTTCCGTGTACCGCCTCATCGTGGGAAAGGGGCAGGATAAAGTTCTCATTAAAGGCGTAGAGCAGACCGAAGGTCAGGTAAGTGTGGTGATGGCTTCGATAGATGGGATCGAGCGCCATGAACTCAAGCAGGTCACGCATCCACCCCATATTCCACTTTAATCCAAAACCGAGCCCGCCCACGTAGGTCGGGCGCGAGACCTGAGGCCATGCCGTCGATTCCTCGGCAATGGTGATCGTCCCGGGATGATGTTGATAGACCACCTCGTTGAGGCGCTTCAGAAAGTTGACCGCCTCCAGGTTCTCACGCCCACCGTGGATGTTTGGAACCCACTCACCAGGCCGACGAGAGTAGTCCATGTAGAGCATGGAGGCGACCGCATCCACTCGCAGACCATCCAGGTGATAGCGTTCAAGCCAGAAGAGCGCATTGCCCAACAGGAAGTTATCCACCTCCAGTCGACCGTAATTGAAGATAAGCGTACCCCAATCGCGATGTTCCCCCCGACGTGGGTCTTCATGCTCATAGAGGGCGGTTCCGTCAAAGTAGGCCAACCCGTGCGGATCGCGGGGGAAATGGGCGGGGACCCAGTCAAGGATTACGCCGATCCCGCGCTGGTGCAGGTAATCAACGAAGTTCATAAAGTCGATCGGCGTTCCATACCGGCAGGTTGGCGCAAAGTAGCCGATTGTCTGGTACCCCCACGAGCCATAAAACGGGTGTTCCGTGATTGGGAGTAGTTCGATGTGAGTGTATCCCATCTCAGTTACGTAATCGGCAAGCTTGCGAGCCAGCTCCCGGTATGTGAGAAAACTGTTTCCCTCCTCAGACAGCCGCATCCAGGAACCCAGATGCACCTCATAGATTGCAACCGGCCGCTCAAGCCAGTTCTGATGATCCCGCGCCTCCATCCACGGCCCATCCCCCCACTGGTAGGCATCAATGTTGAATACACGGGAGGCGGTTCGGGGTGGCGGTTCAAAGGAAAAGGCAAACGGGTCGGCTTTGAGGGCAAGCGGTTCGCCGGATTGTGATTTGATCTCAAATTTGTACAGCGCACCCTCAGTGAGCTCGGGGACAAAGAGATCCCATATGCCGTTGCCTGGATGGTTACGCATCGGGTGACGCCGGCCGTCCCAGCAATTAAAATCTCCGACGACGCTGACCCTCTTCGCATTAGGGGCCCAGACCGCAAAACCCACTCCGGGTATGCCCACGAGGGTCATCAGATGGGCGCCTAACTTTTCATAGTTTCTGAAGTGGCTGCCTTCGCCCATCAGGTACAGGTCATAGTCGCTCAGGGTAGTGGAAAAACGATAAGGGTCTTCGATCTCATATCCCTGTCCCTGCCGATCTACGATACGCAATCGATAGGGAAAGGAGTAGTCCCGCGCCGGGATCACGACCTCGAAAAGACCATCCGGGTGCACCAGTTCCATGCGATGATCCGCGCTGATGCCATCAGCGTCGACGACCGCCGCCTCCCTGGCATCCGGAAGGAAGGCGCGTATCGTGACGCAAGGCTCTTGGGCGACGTACACCTCGTGCGGGCCCAGCACGGCGAACGGATCGCCATGCTCGCCCTGGACGATCGCTTCGATCGTCTCAGCAGTCAGGGTGGAGGACATTAATGGACTCTCCATTGATCTTGCACATCATGTTGCACATCATGGGCCCAAAGATAACACCACCCTCACCGTCATTGCAATTGCTGATCTTTCAGTGTGATAGGCAACCATCACAAAGAGAAAAGGCGACCCTGATAGCGAGAGCCGCCTTATTCCGACCTGTTCACGTTGGGATCAGTTGTTGCCAAGGAGCGTTGCGATGGAGTAAGCGGTAGCCTTCCAGTTGGCAGTCTCAGTGCTATACGCGGAGAGATCGGCTGTGTAATTGTCTATTCCTAGTGTAGTGTCTCAATAACGGCTTTACAATGGTTGACCTTTGCTAGAATCTCATCGACCTTTTTGGTCCACACGAAAGGTTTGGGGTTTTGGTTATTAACGCGAATAAATGCTTC
>Ga0080064_1000827_pt1 | contig 73532 bp, 47 predicted proteins | sample Subgrocontami54m_FD_69260 | JGI IMG/M metagenome (GOLD analysis project Ga0080064, IMG submission 69260) | Subsurface groundwater microbial communities from S. Glens Falls, New York, USA - GMW46 contaminated, 5.4 m (SPADES assembly) (version 2) ...
TGTGCGGGGAAAACATGCAGCTCGCTATGCCGCAGGAAGCAACGTGGTGGTCTTGGAACCCGACGTGGCCGCCGAGTTCCGCACTGCGCAAGAAGTGAATAACACACTACGTGCTGTAACTGAAATGCTGCGGCAGCGCAAGAAACGGAATCGCAAAACGGCCTAACCCGACTATGCAGTCCGCATGCTTCGGGTCACAGGCGTTAGAACATCACCTGTCCGCCATCAATGTTGATGCCCTGGCCGGTAATTCCTTTGGCCTCGTCGCAGGCGAGCCAGACGGTGACGAAGGCGACTTCCTCGGGCTGGATGATGCGTTTCTGCGGGCAGTCGGCGGCGAGGTATTCGCGTGCTTTCTCCGTGCTCACCTTGGTTTTCGAGCTGATGGTACTAATGGCCTTCTGTGCCATATCCGTATCCACCCATCCGGGGCAGACGGCGTTGACGGTGATGCCCGAGGTTGCCGTTTCGAGAGCCATGGCGCGCGTCAGCCCCAGCACGCCGTGTTTGGCCGCCGAATAGGCGCCCGCGTAACGAAATGCAATCTTCGACGCCGTCGATGCGATGTTGATGATCCTTCCCGATTTGCGCGGAAGCATCATCTGCAGCGCCTGCTGCGAGCATAGAAAAGTCCCGGTCAGATTGACGGCCAGCATCCGGTTCCATGTTTCGAAGCTCAAACGGACCAGCAGTTCGCTTTGGCTCTCCCCGGCATTATTGACCAGGATGTCGAGGTGGCCCCACTTCTCCTTTACCTTTTGAAACAGCCCGGCGACGGAGGCAGGATCGGAGATGTCGCAGACCACGGCGAGCGCGTCGCGCCCCAGTTTCTGAATATCGGCGGCCACCTTCTCCAGAGTTGCGGCGGTCCGTCCCGTTACGGCGACGGAGCAGCCCTCGCGGGCCAGCGCCATCGCAATGGATTCGCCGATTCCCCTGCCGCCTCCCGTAACAATCGCGGTCTTTCCTTCCAGGTGCACGATTCCCTCCTTATGATTGCTTATCAACTTTTCGGGCTAACCATTATCCGGGCCATTATCCGGGAAAGAGGCGCATTTGCCAACAAAGGGGATGCCATCGGTGTCGCGATCCCGCATGGCGGGAGAGCGGTCGCAATTTTCTGCATGCCGGTTCAAGCAGGCGGCTCAGTGGGAGACTTCTTGGGATAGAATTTCTTCAGCCAGGCGAGCGTCCGCCTTGCCCAGTGGAATTCCTCGCCCAGCAGGATCAGGCCGGGTATGACGAACGGCCACCCTGGAATGATGGGCAACAGCCATCCCAATATTCCCACGGCAAGTAGTATGGAGCCCCCTATGATTCGCGCCAGGCGCAACAACCGTTCGTTCCTCCTCAATCAGCCTTCCGGCGATTTCCTTCTCCCAGTATAGAGCTTTTCCAACCGTAGCACAGATTCTCGGGCGGCTTGGCGGGCGGGAAAAATGTAGTTGTGGGGTGCGGTTAATGGTTCAATTAACGGATCAATTAATGGATATTGGATTCGGAAGAAAATTAGGCGGAGGCCCCGCGGGAGCGGCGCCCCGGCACGAAGGGGCGCGCCGTGATTTGGCCGTCGAAGGAGGAGGCCCACCTTCCGGGAATCGACGTACCGCACGTTGGGCAGCGGCCTTCCGGAGTGAGATGATAGCCCGTAATCCGGTAACTGAACCGTTCGACCAGAAGCTCGCGGCAATTGTGACAGCGCGTGTTTTCCAGGTCTCCGACCGCGCCCGGGAGATTCCCCGCATAGATGTAGCGCAGCCCGGCCCGTTTTCCGATCGCGGCGGCCCGCATCAGGTCTTCGGGCGTGGTGTCCTCGGGATCGGTCATTTTATAATCCTGGTGAAAGGCAGTCACGTGCCACGGGATATCCGTTGAGACCCCGGCCAGGAAATCCGCCAGCCGCGTCAGCTCGTCGTCGGAATCATTGAAACCGCGGATCAGGAGCGTGACCACCTCGATCCAGATGCCCATTTGATGAAGGCGCCGAATCGTATCGAGGATCGGCTGGAGGCGTCCGCCGAGCTTCCGGTAGTGGAGGTCGTCGAAACTCTTCAGGTCCACCTTGTAGAGATCGATCCACGGGCGCAGGTATTCGAGCACTTGCGGCGTGCCGTTTCCGTTCGAGACGAAAGCGGTCTGGAGTCCTGCCGCGCGCGCTTCGCGAAAAACGGCGACGGCCCACTCGCTGGTGATGAGGGGTTCGTTGTAAGTGCTCACGACAACCTTGGCGCGCTGGGCGAGGGCCTGCCGCACCATCTCCTCCGGCGAAACTTTCATGGGAGGTGAAACGGCTGCGGGATCGCGCAACGCTTGCGAGGTCACCCAGTTCTGGCAGTAGGCGCAATGCAGATCGCAGCCCAACATTCCGAAGCTGTAAGCCAGTGCTCCGGGATAGGCATGGAAGAACGGTTTCTTTTCGATGGGATCGCATTGCACGCCGCCGACGTATCCCCACGGAGCGAAGAGCACTCCGCCCCGGTTGAAGCGAACTTTGCAGACGCCAGACTGGCCCTCCGCGATGGGGCAGGCGTGTCCGCAGGCATAACAACGCACCCGGCTCCGGTCGAGCTTTTCATAAAGCTCCGCTTCGCGCGTGTTGTCTGAAAGGACCTGTTGCAGAGTTGCCATTGTTAAAGGTTCACATCGTTTCGCTGAACATCTCAATTTTAATTAGCGATACCGGGCTCACTAAGTATTTGATGCAGAATCGGAGGATCGGATTCAGTTTCCATATCTGGCGGTTTCGTGCTCGCAAAGGGGATCTAGCAAAACGTGCCGGGAGATTGCTTTGAACTACTTATTGACGAGCTTTGCCGGCACGGTCAAGACCAAAGCGGCTCCCAGGAACAGAAACGCGGCGAGCGAGTACATGCCACGATTCGTGCTGTGCGTCAGATCCTTGATCCAGCCGACGAGATAGGGGCTCGCAAATCCGGCCAGGTTGCCGATCGAATTGATGAGGGCGATTCCGGCAGCCGCGGCGGAGCCGCCCAGCACGGCCGTCGGCAAACTCCAGAACATCGGAAGTGTGGTGATGATTCCGACCGTGCCCAGAGTGAGAGCCAGCATGGCGAGAACTACGTTGTGATCGTAAACGGCGCTGAAGATCAGGCCAATTCCGCCCAGGACGCCGGGGATTGCCACGTGCCAGCGCCGCTCACGGTGCTGGTCGGAACGGCGGCTGGTCCAGACCATTGCAACGGTTGCGGCGGAGTAGGGAAGCGCTGTCAGCAGTCCCACGCGGAGCGGGTCCTTGACGCCGGCGGCCCCGATGATCGTAGGCAGCCAGAACGTCACGCCGTAAAGGCCCATGACGAAGCAGAAATAAATCAGGCTCATCAGCCAAACTTTTCCGTCGCTGAAGGCATCGCGGATGGAATGGTTTTGCTTTCCGCTCGATTCCTCCTCGACGTTCTTTTCTAGAATCCTTTTTTCTTCCTCGGTCAGCCAACGGGCCATGTGGATGCGGTCGTCGAGATAGAAGAATACGATCGCTCCAACCACGACCGACGGAATACCCTCGAGCAGGAATAACCATTGCCATCCCGCCCATCCGTTGACGCCGGCCAACGACTTCAAGATCCAACCGGAAATCGGCCCGCCAATGACGCCGGACATGGCGACCGCGGTCATGAACAGCGCGGTCATTTTGCTGCGCCGGTGCGCCGGATACCAGTAGGTGAGGTAGAGAATGATGCCGGGGAAGAAACCGGCTTCGGCCACTCCCAGCAGGAAGCGGAGGCCGTAGTACGCGGGCGGCGTCTTAATCAACATCATCGCGCTCGAAACAATGCCCCACGTGATCATGATGCGCGCAATCCAAACCCGCGCGCCGACACGGTGGAGAATGATGTTGCTGGGTACTTCAAAGAAAAAGTAGCCGATGAAAAAGATTCCCGCTCCCAGACCGTAAACCGTTTCACTGAACTTCAGGTCGCCCAGCATCTGGAGCTTGGCAAAGCCGACGTTAACGCGGTCGAGGTAGGCGACCATGTAACAAAGAAACAAAAACGGGATCAGCCGCCGCGTAACTTTGGAATAGGCGGCGGACTCGACCGCGTCATCGCCGGTCGCGGCGATGGAGGTGTTGAATTCGGCAGGCATGTCGATGATTGTATCGTACTCCTGCGCATCCGGCGTTATCTTGAGTGGAGATCGTTTCCGGTGTTAAATGTTATTGTAGGATGGTTGCTTCCAACAGGAGGTACAAATTGAAACTCAAGGAATGTTTTCTCTATGTAGCGCTACTAGGCTGTCTGATCTCTCTGACCACAACTCCGGCTCTCGCCCAGAATAGGGGCGGTGTCGTAACAATGCGCTTTGCTTCATTTTCGCCGATTGTTGCCCTCTTGGCGGGCATCCTGATTCTAATCTTGCCACGGCTCCTCAACTATATCGTGGCCATTTACCTGATCCTGATCGGGCTGCTTGGGCTCTTCGGGCCTTTATGACCACTCTTGGATCGCGCAGAGCGAAAGCCGAGACTCAATACCGTTTGCCGCTGGCCTGCTGTTTGGGTTCGGCGGGACGCGTGGAGCTGGTCCGGAACTCCATTCGGGCAATTTTGTTCCCACCGGAATAGGGCGCCCAGATCGTCACGGGATCGGTGGTATTGTCGATGTCCAGTCTTCGGACGTTGGTGCCGAGCGAGGGCAATGGATATTCGGTGAACTGTTCCGTCGTCGGATTGAATTTCGCGATCCGGTCCGAGTTCATCAGGCAGAGCCAGACCATGTGGTTCTTGTCGATGGCGACGGCGTAGGGATGCGAGTAGCGGTAGGGCACCTTGTATTCGGTGATCCTCCGCGTGTGGATATCGATCTTGGCCAGCATCCCGGCCCAATATTCCGCCACCCACACGGCATCGCCGTTTCTGTCCGCGGCCAGCCTGCGCGGGCCTTTGAAATAAAGAGGCGCGGCATTCGTGATGGCGCCGCTGCGCTGACCGATCTCGCGATCCTTAGGGCTCACTCCATCGAGAGGCGTTAGAGCAACTTCTCCAACTTCTCCGTTCTTACCGTTGACCACCATCAGCTTGTCCCCTGCGAGCTGGGCGACCCAGGCGTTGTCCTCGGAATCTACCGTGACTCCATAGGGATATCCCCCCTTGGTGATCGATTTATAATCGGTGTATTCGCCGGTTTGCGGATTCAGGCGGATGGCTCCGATGTTCGCCGAGGTCCAGATCATACCCTTGGAATCGATCTCGAGGCCGCCTGCGACACTGCCCCCTCCCTCCGCGATCTTTCTGGGGAAGCGCTGGAACTGTTCCGTCTTGGGGTCGAACAACACCATGGTGCCTTCGGTCCCGTTCGTGAACCAGATATTTCCCTTCGCATCCACCCAGGAGCCGTGAGTCCGCACCGCGAAGCCGTCCTTATCGGCCAGCTTGAAACCGGTAATGCGGCCGGTCTTGGGATCGAGCCTGCCGATGGTGCGCTCCGGTGTGCTGTTGTCGGAGAAATAGACGTTGCCATCTTTTCCGACCACGGCATCGTGCAACACTGCCGCCTCGCCCATCGTCGGGATGCCTTCCGACCAATTGCTGCCATTGGGAGTCAAAACGTAATCCGGATCGTCGCCGCGCGGCACGTCATATTCGGTCACCACCACCGCGGCCGCCTCGCCGGTGACTCGCGGCAGCGGCCGGAACTTCATCGGAGAAGGCTCGGGTCCGCGGACGCGCGTCAGATATCCCACCAGCTCTTCCTTATAAGCCGCGATGAGCTTGTGATTGGGCGCCTCCGGCTCCGTCCTATAGTTGAGCATCGCGTTCAGGACGATGCCCCAGCCGGCCGAGTCGAAGCGTTTGGTGAGCACGTAGCCGGTGAGATGACAACTGCTGCAATTGTTGTGAACGATATCCCTCATCCGCCGGTCTTCGGGAGTGTCGTCGGGCAAGCTGTTGGCCCATTCCGTCCCGGAAAGCTGATGGAAATCCTGCATTGGTTTCAGCGTGAAGTTCTGCGCGATCTTTTTGCCGGAGGAGACGCCCTGGTCGGAGCGGACCATCTGGAAGCCCACCGCCTGCGCCCAAACCTGGTATTGGCCGTCCGAGAGAGCGGGGAAATAATAATCTCCGTCGCGGTCCGTATACACCGATGTGGTGAAAGTCTTCCCTTGCGCGCGGGCAGAGACAGCCACGCCTTCCAGGGGTTTCCCGTCGGCCGATTTCACTTTACCTTGCAAGCCGGTGCCCGGCAGCGACGCAGCACTTGCGCTCTGGAATCCCGCGCAAACCACGGCGGCAACCAGAGCGGCAAATCGAAACCAACCGGATATTCGGGACATAGCGTACTCCTTTCGCGGGCCTAGCACTAATCTCATAAACGAATCTTTTTACGCAAATCGTCAGGGCACGGCTTCAGCCGTGCCGCAAAGGGCCGAAAACAAAGGGGCTTCAGCCCCTGAGGTATGTCTTGGATGTTCGTGCCCCTTTCCGCCCATTTGTGACACACCTTCTAGAGAGTTTTCAAATAAGCGATAATGGCGTCGATCTCCTTAGGCTCCAGTCCATACTGGAACGCAGGCATCTTGCCTTCCACGCCGCGCTGGATAAACGTTCTGACCACTGCCTCGGGACGCGGTTTCGGTCCGCTGAAAATTCCGTCGAGGAGCGGCCCGATGCTGGTTCCTTTTTCCACCGTGCTTTTGTTATTTTTCTTCACTGGACTATGGCACAACGAACAATTTTGCGAAAACAATCCTTTGCCCGTCCGCTGTTGTTCGATGAGCGTGGGCGCTGCACCGGAGGAAGAGCTTTGCCTGGACTGCGCCATCGCGGCAGTCGAAGCGATCAGCCCATATGCGAGCACCAACAAACCGACACCTCGGGGAAAGAAACGCATTAGTCCGCCTATCCAACCAGCATGGAACAAGAATCTTGGAACTAGCGGGATTCTACGCCACGCCGTTTCTGAGTGTCAAGCCAGCCGGAACCTCAAAAGGTTTTTCAATAAACATCTAAAGGGGTATATGCTGAAAGATCAATCCGGCCGCATTTCATGGACAGGGTGAGAAGCTCATATGGTTAATGAAAGACGTCGTCAACAACGCCTGGCAATCTCGATCACGGTTCGTGTGCGCGGCAAGGATAAGAGCGGACAGCCGTTTGAAGAAGTCACCCTCTCCGGTGACATCTCCTCGATGGGCTGCTCGCTGCTCCTCTCCTGCGACTTGGCCGTCGGCTCGGAACTGGAGCTGGAATTTCAGCGCCACGTGCCCGGAAAACAGGAGCCGGTGTTGCATCCCCTCCGCGGCCTTGTGGTGCGCGTCGTGCCCCTCAATGAAGCTCAGTTCATAATGGGGATACAGTTCCTGAATGGTCTTTTCCCTATTGATGTGCTGGAGAACTGGCCGTCCCGATAAGGGCGTCCGCCCAGCCCGAATGTCCCTTTAGGTAGGATTTCCATTTTGCGTTCCCGGCCACCAGCCTGCATAAATCCACCCGCCTCATTTTCCCCCGCCCAGCGACGCCACCGCCTTCTGATAATAATGTTCGTCCAGATACTTGTCCGGGGAAGGAAGCGGCGCTTTCATTTCTCCCATGACTTCCCGAATCCGGAGAATCACGCGAACTCCTTCGCGGTCGATTTTCCCTTTGGGGATCAGGCCCACTTTGGCATCAACCGCTTCCCGATACGCCGCTTCGGCTTGCGCCGGAGAGCTTTTCAACACCGACTGCACCGTTTGAATCGCATCCGCCTTGTTCTTGGCATCCAAGGTCCAGTCAATCGCGCGGATATAGGCGCGGATGTAGCGCACCAGCAAGTCCTCGTGTTGCTTGGCCCAACTTCTCCGTGCGGCTCCAATGGCCACGGCGTAGGGATAAACATAATCCTCGCTTCGGGCCAGCACGTAGAATCCCCGCTTCTTCAAATCCTCGCTGAGACCGGTCATTGCGCCGATAGTCTCTCCCTTCTTGAGCGACTCGGCCCGCTTCCCGCCCGCGCCGAGCGGCAGCATGTCATAGTCTTTTTTGAGCGTCAGCCCGTGCTTGTTCAGGATGTAAACCAGGACGGGCGCATACCCGGTGTTGTAGGCATCCACCGCGAAGAGTTTTCCCTTGAGGTCGGCAAATGTTTTTACTTTGGGAGCCACTACCAGTTCATTCGTCAGTCCCTTGCGGCCTCCGATGAAGAGGAAAAAATCGTGAGTCTTCTTGTCCGCGCCCTGTCCCTCGGCCCACGCGATCACGTTGTCGGCGGTGGTGTGAATCAGGTCGAACTTTCCGTCCACAAAGCCCTGCATCAAGTCCACCGAGGCGCTCACCCCGGTGTATTCTTTTCGAATCCCCTCGGCTTTCAGAAAGCCTTTTCCGTCGGCGATGGCATCCAGGGCGTCGCGTGAAAATCCTCCGACGCGCACCAGGTCCTCCGCGGGGGAGACGGTGGGGGCAATCAGAAACAGGACTCCGGCGAAAATAGCTGCAAACCGTTTCATCGCGATAGCTCTCCTTCTCTGCTACTCCAGCGGCTGGATGCGCACGATATATCCGTTGTGGTCCACGTACCAAATGGTGACGGGATCGGTGGAGTTATCGATCCATGTCCTGCGGTTATGGGAAAACGGCTCCGGCAGCACGTATTCAATCCAGCGCTCCGTTTTGGGATTGAACCGAACGAACCGGCCTCCGTGCAACTCGCCGCCCCATATCTCGCCGTTCTTGTCCGGCAGCACCTCGTAAAAAGTGATATACGGAGTGGGCGGATAAAATTCGTCGAGCTTCTTTGTCTTCGCGTTCAGCCGGATGATCTGGCCGCCGCGCCCGCCGTACCAGGCGTTGTCCTCGAAATCGAATCCGCCGCGCGCGGGACTAGTCACCACCGACCGGCTATGCAACTCGTCAAGCTTCCCGGATTCAAGGTCGAGCAGGCCAATCAGGTTGCTTCCGCCCTGCCCCCCGGACCAGAATTTTCCGTCGGGACTCACCATATTGTCGTATGTGCTGCGAATCTTCTGCAATGGATACGTCTTCACGATATGCCCGTCTTTTGGGTCGATCTTGATGACCGCATTGAACTCGGTCTCGTAGACATAGCCCTGCGGGTCCAGCGCGAAATTGCTGAAGCCGGGCGAATTCGTGGGGCTATCCGTTTCGATATGGAACTGCCGGAATTTGCCGGTCTTGGGATCGAGCGCGTCCAGGTTGTGCGCCCAATTCTCCGAGGCCCAAACGGTCTCTTCGTTATCCCGTTTATCCACCCAAATGCGGTGCGTGCCGGGGAGCGCGCCCGGCGTCTCCGGATGACGGAACTCCGTTACGACTCCCGTTCGAGGATCGAGCTTGCCGATGTACGGACTGCGATGCGGGCTGTACCAGATATTTCCCTCCGAGTCGCCATGAACGTCATGCGGCGCGAGCAGCGTCCGGGGCAGTTCGTATTCGGTGACGATGGCCCGCGTGGCCGCGCCGCTGGGCGGCGGAAGGACGTGGAACGGCATGTCTTTCGAGTCCGGTCCGCGAACCCGTGCCAGCCATTTCACCAGCATGGTTTCATCTTCCGGGCTGAGACGTCCACGGCCCGGCGAGCGGTTAATCAGAGGCGAGCCGGCGTAATGGAGCATCCGCTCCAGGATCAGGCCCCAGCTCTGCTCGTCGTAGCGATTACGAAAAATCTGTTGATAGGAATGGCAGCCGAAGCCGCAGGCCCATGTAAACGTCCGCTTCTCCTGTCCGGTTCCCGGAAGATTCAGCATCCACTCCGCTCCGGCAAGTTGCGTGGCGATTTCCGGCGTGGGAGGCAGCAGCTCGTCCTTGGTAACGCGCTCGAGAACAATCGGCTCAAGTTGCGGCGAGCCGTTGATCTGCACCGCTTCTTTCACGTAAGGCTGATACTCCAGCGGTTTGGCGATGCGCAGCGTGTAGGCTCCCGTTGCGAGCTTCGGAAATTCGTAGCCGCCGTTTTCATTGCTGTAAACGGTGGTACGAATGCCGTTTTTTTGCGCGATGAGCTGGACCATGATTCCTTCCAGCGGCTCGCCGGAAGAGGTACGGACAACACCGCGCGCGCCACTCAACAGCTTATGCCCGCTCTGAGCCTGCAACCCGTGCCAGGGAGTCAGCCAGCAAACCACCACCCACAGAATGGCCATCCGCCTGATTAATTCCGGCCGTTCGAGTTCGAAATTGCTCATGGATTATTTCCTCCATTTATCCGAAGCGATCCGAGCCTCATTTCGAGCGATAGTTCGGGTTCGGTGGCGGATCGTCTCCCTCGAAGCAGCACTTGCCGCCTTTGAGGTAACTGACCAGATCGTCCAGATCGGCGGCCACGAGCGTGGTTCCGAAGCGAGGCATTTTGGGGCCTCCGCTCCGAATCTTTTCCTTGACCGTGTCGTCGTTGACGGGCTGGCCCGACACCAGCGCCTTGCGTTGATACAGGTCCGCCAGCGGCGGTCCGCCCTTGGTGTACTTGTTGTGGCACATCCAGCATTTGTAGTAGTAGATTTCCTCGCCGCGCGGCGCGCCGCTCTTGCCGGACGTTTGGTAGCGGTAGATTTGCGCCGACCGCTGGTAGTCGTCCTTGGCGGTCTGCGTGCTCCCGACCGTTGGCAACAACAGGAGGCTGATCCAACCCACGCCAAGGATCATCATCCCTATTTTCATTTTCTGCATCCTCCATTCATTCAGGAGCGGGAAGCTGCATTGAGTACGCGAATCCGCCGTTTGTTGGAAAACAATTTTTGAGCTGTCATTCTGAGCGAAGCGAAGAATCTGCTTTGCTCCTCACGCCGCTATACCAACAGCAGGTTCTTCGCGGAGCCGGTCCTGATCTTGCCGAAGGGCTCAGAATGACAGCATCGGAAACCTAATATCTGAAATTCACGAGCAAATTCGCCGCGTTCGAAGAGCCGTTTCCCCACTCCTCCCGTTGCAGCGGCTCCGGATTTCTGACGACAATGGAAAACGTTCCCGCGTTGGCGATCAGGCTCGCATCGATCGTGGCCCGAATTTCCGTTCCGCTCACGACCTGCGTCGGCAGTGCTTGGCCATCGAAGTAGACCAGCGATTTTTTGACAAAATTCACTCCCTTCACCGCGAGGGTCACGGTGGGGTCACCTTCCTTCACGATCTTGGGAGAGATCGCCTCGATTCCCGGCGGCGGCCACCCGAAGGCCCAGGTGGGGTCCGCATTCATCGTCTCCTTCTTGAGTGCCGCGTACCAATTCAGCCCCTCCACGTTGCTCGCGATCAAGGGTGGCTTGAACGATGCGTGAAAGCCCGTATTCACAATCCGTCCGTCCTGGAGCACCCACTCGATCTTAGCCATATTATTAATGTCCTGGAGCGGATCCGCATTGACCACGACAAGATCGGCCAATTTGCCTTTCTCGACGGTTCCGAGCTTGTCCTTCTGGTGCCATGCCTCGGCAGCGTTCCGCGTTGCCGCCTGGATCACCTGCATCGGCGTGAGGCCCGCCGCTACCATCATGTTCATCTCATGATGCAATCCGATGCCGCTGGCCGCCCAACCGGGGCTGTCGGTGCCGGCGAGCACGCGTCCGCCGGCCTTCACATACTGGGCGATGAATCGCATCATGTTTTTGAGGCCTTGTACTCTTCGCTGCTGGTACTCCAAGGGCAACTCGTCGAACTCCGAGTAATTGCGCAGCCATTTGGCTGGCACCCGGCGCGGAAGATACGACAACTCCAGACGCGACAAAAGCCGGTAGTCCTCCAGCTCAAATAGATCGCGCTTGTCCGGGGCATTGAATAAACCCCGGCCCTTGCAGACGAAATCCGGCTCCAGTGCCACGTTGTGCTGAACCAGTAACTGGATCATATCGGCGGCCTTCGTGTCGTCCATCTCCGCCCACCCTTCGGCGGTGACGGAGTGCGCTTCGATGTCTCCCCAGTCCTTGAGCTTCGCGGGGTCCTTGGCGATGGAATATTCGATGCCTGCGGCGTGTTCCAAAACGTCCGCGCCTGCCAGCACCGCCTCCCGTCCGTAGACATAAGGCCCCAGCGGCTGAGCGACCACCGGCAACCCGGCCTTGTGGGCTTCTTCAATCGCCGCCCGATAAACCTCCGCCGAGGGACCTCGATGGACCTTAATCATGTCCGCCCCAGCCGCAATGAAGCGCTGTACGGTTTGACGCGCTCCGTCGGTGGTATTAATCACGCGGCGGCTGGCCAGCTCCCCTTCCAATGGACTGCGTCCGCCCACTTCGGCGATGCGGGCGCCGGCGATGCTTCCGACCGCCAGAAACAGCCTCGGACCGGGCGTCTTATGCCGGTTGATCGCTTCGCGCTGGGCGATCCCGATTTCTCCGCCGCCGCCTACTTCAAAGATCGAAGTGACGCCGTAGTTCAACATCAACTCGGCCATCCACCACGCGTAATGGACATGAGAATCCATCAAGCCCGGCAGGATAAACTTGCCATCGGCATGAAGTACTTTGGCTCCCGGGGGGTAGGTGGCCTGGCCCTTCTTCGAAACCGTTTCGATGCGGTTTCCTCGAATCACAATAAGGGAATCGGAAACCGGCTGTCCGCCGTTGCCGTCAATCAGGGTCCCTCCTTCTATTACCGTAACGTCGGAATCCTGGCTCTTGGCGGTGGGAGCAGCGAGGGCAATATATAGAGCGAAAAAAACAATCGTTATTCCATACCGGGTGGATCGCTTCACGTGACCTCCTTGCGCCTGGCTGGGGATTGATCCCGCGCCGTGCGCGTTTTTTCTGCGGAGTATTGTTGGCGGCCTAACTTTAATAATGTTCTTCGCCGAAGTCAACCGGGAAATGGCTATCGAAGAACGGAGGGAAACGCCGTGGAGAAATCGCCCCAGCCCCGAGAAAGCACTTGACAACCGGAAAGGCCGGATTGTACGATGCACGCATCCGATGACTAGTCATTGCGGGGTAACAGCGGGGAGTTCATACGCCTTTATATATTCAAAGTATTTCCGGGGCAAGAGCGCCTTTCGAAGCAATAGGATTGGGGCCACACGGCCCGGGGTATTCTTCCGGGCTTTGATACCAGTCGAGTGGTGGGTGGCGTTTCGCGTTCGTAGTAACTGGCGGATCGCGGAAAAAAGAAAACAAAGAATCCTGGGATCTGTCGCGAGAGCGGCGTGAAGGTCTTTCCGCGCCGGCGATCAGGACGATCTCGCAAATTAGCTTTAGCCGGAATTTCCGAATCGCAGTGATTCAGGGGGAACTCATGAAAGCAAGCAAGAGCTGGACTGAGAGCGGCGCGGTGCGGCGGGGAATGGCTCTGTTATTTTTGTTGAGTTTTGCGGCGGCGGCTTCGGCGCAACTGACTACGGCGACGATCTCCGGCGTAGTGAAAGACTCGACGGGAGCGGTGGTTCCGGGCGCGACGGTTACCGTAATGAATTCGGAGACAGGGCTGACCCGAAGCAGCAATACCGCGGGCGACGGCGCCTACAAGTTTCCCGCCCTTCCCGTGGGCACATACGAAGTGCGGGGAGAGCATACGGGATTCCAGCGGGCATTACGGAACGGGCTCAACCTGTCGGTCGGCCAGGATGCCGTCATCAATCTCACCTTGGAGGTGGGCGCGGTGGAACAAACCGTCGCCGTGACGGCGGAGGCGCCGCTAATCGAAACCACGACGGCAAACGTCAGCGGTCTGGTTGGAGAAAGCGAAGTCCGGGACTTGCCGCTCAATGCCCGCAATCTGGTGGAGCTGGCGGCGCTGTTCCCCGGCATCACGATGGACAAGGGGGCCGGAGGATCCGTCTCCAAGGGCTTTGCCACCAAGCTCGCCATTGTTGGGACCCGTTATAACGCCAACCTGTTTCAACTCGACGGGCAGGATATCAACGACAACACCGGCTCGTCGGGCGGCGCCGCCGGCATCCTGATGGGTGTCGAAACCGTGCGGGAATTTAACGTCATCACCAGCGGCTACAGCGCCGAATATGGCAAACATACCGGCGGAATCTTCAACGCCATTACCAAGTCGGGCGGCAACAGCCTGCACGGCTCGGTCTTTGAATTCCTGCGCAACAACAAGCTGGATGCGCGGAACTTTTTCGACGGGGCAACGGCGCCGCCTTACAAGCGGAATCAATATGGATTTGCCCTTGGGGGGCCCATCCGCAAGGATCGCACATTTTTCTTCGGGAGCTATGAAGCGCTGAAGGAGAGGCTCGGAGTGACGCAGACCTATAGCGTGCCGGATGCAGGCGCGCGGCAAGGGATCCTTCCCAATCCGGCCACCGGCCAGGTGCAGACGATTGCGGTGGTTCCGGCGGTCAAGCCATTTCTGGATTCTTATCCGCTGCCCAACGGACGGAATTTTCAAAATGGCATCGGGGAGTTTGTGCGGGCGCAAAGTCTGGCGACCAACGAGAACTTTTTCACGGTCCGGGTGGACCATACTCTTTCCGCCAAGGACTCCCTGTTTGGCCGCTACATGTTTGACGACGCCGGCCGCAGCATGGAGCAGAGCTTCAACACCCACAACAACAATGCCACGCGGTTCCAGTACGCGGCGTTGGGGGAGACACGCCTGTTTTCTCCGCAGGTGATCAATGTATTTTTGATGGGGTTCAAGCGCAGCGTCCTTGAACAGGTTCAAAGCGCCATCGAAGGATTTACATTTCCCCAGCGATCCTTCACGACCTTTGCCGATGGCTTCGGCAACCTAACGGTAACGGGTCTTTCGGTTTGGGGAGGCAGCACGACGTATCCTTCCCGATCCGTGTTGAACGAGTACCAGGTGAAGGACGACGTCTACTACACCGTGGGGAAACACTCGTTCAAGTTCGGCTTCGATAGGCAGCGGATGCAGTTCTACCGCCTCTCGTCGTCGGGCTATGGAGGACAGTTCACGTTTACGTCGTTGTCGAATTTTATGCAGGGAACCGTGAATCAGTTCAACGGGCTTACGGCGGACTCGATTCCCGCCAATTATACGCGGCAGACCCTTTACGGTCTCTTTGCTCAGGACGACATTCGTGCCTCCCAAAAGTTGACGTTCAATCTGGGACTTCGCTATGAATTTCTCACGTCGGTTCATGTTCCGGGTGATCGGGTTGCCAACATGCACGACGTTTATAAGCCGGGATTGACGCTGGCCGACCTGACGATAGGAAATCCCATGTTTTTGAACCCCTCGTTGAAGAATTGGGCGCCGCGCTTTGGATTCGCCTGGGACCCGTTCGGCACCGGCAAGACTTCGGTCCGCGGCGGAATCGGCGTATTCTTCGATCAGGTGCTGCCCGGAATCCAGTCGCTTTCCTTCACTGGCTCTCCGCCTTTCACCAACCAGGCGTTTCTCTTTGCGACCGATCGGCCCAGTTTTCCGGACGCCCTGATCAAGCAAGGCAGTTCTGCCTCCACGGGCGCGCCCGCCCTGGAACCGATTCAGTACCACTTGAAGCAACCGACGATTTATAAATACAGCATGGATATCCAGAGGTCCATCACGCGGAACACCAGCGTGGAAGCGGGCTTTGCCGCTACGCGCGGCGTGCATCTGGTTCGGGCGACCTTGGTCAACACGCCGACGGCGCAGGTGGTGAATGGGAGGATGTTCATCCCCAGCAATGCTCCGCTGATCGATCCGGCGATCGGCCGGTTCCGGTCTCATATCAGCGATGCGACCAGCGATTACTTTGGATACAGGATGCAGGTGACGCAGCGCCTCAGCCATGGGTTGATGGGCCGTCTTTCCTATACTTACTCGAAGGTCATTGACGACGGGACGAATTTCGCCGGCAGCACGGACTGGAGCAACAGTCCGGGGCAGTCCCGCTACCGGGCTTTGAAAGACACCGCGTTGTCGCCCTTCGATATTCGTCAAGCCCTCACCGCCAACTTCAATTACGACCTGCCGGGGAACAATCTGGCCGGACCGGTCGGGAAGCTGGTGGGCGGCTGGCAGGTCAGCGGGATCGTTACGGCGCAAACGGGTCAGCCGTTCACCATTACCTCCGGTGCCCCGCCTACCTGGATGGCGGCTGGCTTCATCGGAGATTATCCCGATTTGGTCGCTGGCTCGCACGTCCAATATCACACGCGCAACGTCGATCATTACTTTGATCCCTCCGCTTTCACGCTCCAGGCGCCGGGGATTATAGGCAATCTCGCGCGGGATTTTGGAACCGCGCCGGGAATCATGAAAGTCGACTTAGTGCTCGTCAAGAACACTCATCTGACAGAAAGGCTGAACCTGCAATTTCGTTCTGAATTCTTTAACCTTTTCAACCGGGCTAACTTTGGCGTGCCCAACAAGGCGGTCTTCGATGCCCGGACGCTCCGGGCCAATCCGGCCATCGGCAGGATCGTCGATACCAGCACCACCTCTCGCCAAATTCAGTTTGGCATGAAGGTGGAGTTCTAACTGCGAGAGTGCCGGGACGCATGACGAAATGAAACGGCGATAGCGTTACGAGATTAACTGAAACAATCTTTTTCGAAATACGGGGTGACCAAATGTTGAATGTGAAGCGAACGGGGATGGTTATTGCGATCACGTTGTTTTTGACCCTGGCGGCGACTCGAATGCCGGGGCAAACCACAACCGGCAGCATTCTGGGGACGGTGACCGATGATAGCGGAGCGAGGATTCCAGGAGTCACTGTGACGGTGACCAACCTGGAAACCGCGATCTCGCGCACGCAGGTGAGCGACGCGGCGGGGCGCTACCGGTCTTCGAGCTTGCCCTCGGGGAACTACGAAGTAAAGGCGGAGCTGACGGGATTCAAGACGGCCGTCCGTCGCGGTGTTCAATTGACCGTGGGCGGGGAATCGGTGGTGGACCTGTCGATGAGCGTCGGTCAGATCTCGGAAAAAGTCGAGGTGACCGGAGAGGCTCCGGTGGTGGAGACCACCAATGCCACCGTCTCCGGATTGGTGAACGACCAGCAGGTCCGCGACCTGCCACTGAACGGCCGCAGCCTGGATAACCTGATCTTCCTGCAAACCGGGGTGTCTTCTTACCTCCAAGGCGATCAAAGCACCGAAAACGGCGGCGGAATCAAATTCACGGTGAGCGGCAGCCGCATCACCGCCAACAGTTTTCTGCTGGATGGAACCAACATCAACGACCAGTCGAACACCACGCCGGGGAGCGCCGCGGGCAAGATGCTGGGCGTCGAAACGCTGCGGGAATTTCGCGTCCTGACGAGCAATTACAGCGCGGAATACGGCCGATTCTCCGGGGGAGTGATGACCGCGGTGACGAAAAGCGGGACCAACCGTTTCCATGGAAATGTCTTCTATTTTTCACGCAATGACGCTCTGGATGCCCGGAACTTCTTCGACCAGCAGAAACCCTCGTTCACGCGGCACCAGTTCGGAGCCACCGCCGGCGGCCCGATCAAGAAAGACCGGACCTTCTTCTTCCTGGGCTACGAGGGATTGCGGGAGAGCCTGGGCGCCAGCAAGCTGGGTTATGTGCCAAGCCTGGAATCGCGCCAGGGAGTGTTGCGGAACGCGGCCGGCGCGGCACAGTCCGTGGTCATTAATCCGGTCGTCAAACCGTATCTGGACCTTTATCCGCTGCCGAACGGTCAACAGCTACGGACTGCTTCCGGCGCGCTGACCAACACCGCCGAGATCTTCAGCAACCCGACGCAGCCGACGCGGGAAGACTACAACACGGTCAAGATCGACCATCAATTTTCCGAAGCGAATTCGTTTTTTGCCCGCTACACGATCAGTGATAGCAACACCGAAAACAACGATGCGACTCCGGTCCATCGGCTGGATTATCGCGCCCGGAACCAGTATGTGACCCTGCAAGAGACGGCGATCCTATCGCCGCGAGCGGTTAATGTGGCGCGCATCGGCATCAATCGCTCGTTTTCTTATACTGCCAACACCTTGCTCATCGACATTCCGAAGTCGCTGAATTTCTTCCCGGATCAGCAATTCGGCTCGATGACGTTCCAATCCGGCGGCATCAGTCCCTTCGGCAACAACGTGGCCGAGCCGCAGCTATGGGCTCACAACGTGGAGACCGGCTCCGATGACCTGACTCTGACGCAGGGAAAGCACACTCTGAAGATGGGCGTGCTCTTCGATCGCTACCAGGAAAATACGCTGAAGCAGCGGTCGTTTGGAGGCGTTTATATTTTTGCCGACCTTCCGAATTTTCTGAGCAACAATCCGTTTTCGGTGGAGTTTCCTCCGTCCGGTAACGACTCGATTCGCGGATGGAGGCAAAGCTTGTTCGGCGTTTATTTGCAGGACGACTTCCAGATCAGTTCGCATCTGACACTGAACCTGGGCCTGCGATACGAAATGGCTACGATTCCCAAAGAAGTGAACGGAAAAACGGCGAACTATAACGACGTGCTGCACGATACGGCGGCGAATCCCCATATCGGAGATCCCTGGTTCACGGGCGGCAAGAAGGATTTTGCGCCCCGCGTCGGTTTCGCTTGGGATCCCTTTGGCAATGGCAAGACCTCCATCCGGTCCGGCTTTGGCCTGTATTTCGATCACGTCATCGGCCTGCCATACAACCGCGCGACGGCCCGCGTTTATCCGTTCGCACAGGATGTGACGGCGCGTAACTCGGCGGCCAATCCCGTCTCGTTTCCAAGGATCAGCTCGGCGTTGCAGAATAGTTTCAATCCGCTGCTGCTGGTCAACTATTCTTTGAATCCGAAGATGCTCGATCCGGGTAAGATCAGTTGGAACTTCGGCATCCAGCAGCAGGTGGCGAACAATACCATGATCAGCGCCACATACGTTGGTTCCCGCTCCAATCATCTGAGCATCGGGCAGAACGGGAATACAGCATTCCCTCAGACCGATGCCGCGACCGGGCGAAAGTATATTCCTCTGCCGGCACGGATGCGGAATCCCAATCTGGGGCAGATCCAGTTTTTTCTTGAAAACGTGGCCAGCTCGACCTATCACGGCCTGGACGTCTCCGTGAACCGGCGCATGACGAAAGGACTGCAAGCCCAAATTTCGTACACGTATTCGAAAAACATCTCCGAAAGCGACAGCGTGCTGGGCCGCCTGCTCGACTCGGAATCGCGGACCGGGGCGACCGTCACGCAGAATTACGACGACCGCAAGGCGGACCGCGCTGCGTCGCTCTTCGATTTCAAAAACGCATTGAGCACCAACATCACCTACGACGTTCCGTTGGGCCGCAACCTGACGGGCGCTCCAGGCGTCCTGCTTTCCGGCTGGTCGGTGAATACCATTCTTACTATTGCCAGTGGCAATCCCTTTTCCATGTTTCTTGGTTTTGATTGTTCCAATGGCAGGGTGTCGGGAGGAAACAGCGGCGACCGGCCGGATCTGAAACCCGGAGCCAACAACAACCCGGTTCTGGGCAACCCGAGTCGCTGGTACGATCCGTCCGTGTTTCAGTTGCCGCCCTCATGCAACATCACCCCGGGCAGCACCAGGGGCTTCTTCGGCAACTTGGGGAAAAACACGGTTCGCGCTCCCGGTCACGCTACGCTCGATCTATCGCTGGTGAAAAACGCGCCGCTGCACAAATTGTCGGAGAGTTCCAGTTTGCAGTTCCGAGCGGAGTTGTTCAATATTCTGAATCGGGCCAATTTCGGGGTCCCCTTCAACCAGCCGCTCAATCAGGCTGGCAATCCGGACCCACGGGCCGGCGCGATTGACAGAACCGTGACGACCTCTCGGCAGATCCAGTTTGGATTGAAGTTGGTCTTCTAGGATGATCTAAGAGCATTTACCACAGAGGGCACAGCGCGGCAGAGCCGCAACCCGAAATTCACCGCAGAGGGCGCGGAGAACACAGAGGAAATTAAGGCTAAAAGCAACAAAATTCCTCTGCGGTCTCTGCGTTCTCTGCGGTAAAAATTCTTGCTCAAAAAACAAGAAGTTACGTTCTTGTAATACGGAGATCACGGAGTTGTTCTTTCTCCGTGTTCTCTGCGTGCTCTGCGGTTAAATCCGTTCCGAGAGTCAAAACTCTATCGAACCTGTTGTGCTCCCACTTGTTCGGTTTACGGATTCAGGCGGGCGTCGCCACCCCAGGGCCTATAGCCATCGGGGAACTGATAGCCCACCGGCTGCATCCCAACCTGCGACGCATATTGTTTGTCCAAGTGGATGATTTTCCCGCCGACGAATGTGGCCTGCGGGCGGATATCCCGGATCGCCTCGATGGGAATCGTAAAGTAGTCCTTGTCGAGCACCACGAAATCGGCGAACTTGCCGGGCTCGAGCGACCCCAGATCGTTTTCCTTCATCATGTATTCGCTGGCCCATTTGGTCCACATCTTCATCACCGTAACGCGTTCCACCGCCTCTTCCGGAGCAACGATCCTGCCGTTCACCTTCCGAGTCATCAAAACGTTCCAATAGGTGCCGTAGCCCTGGTACGCTTCGATCTGACCCACCACGCGCACACCCTGGTCGATCAGGCTTTTCACCGGCACCATCATGTGCTCAATCTCCGGGCCGTAGTCCTTGGCGAAGTCCGGATAACGGGCCAGTCGCCAGGGGTTGACGCTGACGATAATCCCGTATTTCTTGAGGCCGGCGACGACGTCCGGCTTCTTTCCCAGAACGTCGGCGTGCTCCACCGTAAATCGCCGCTTGCGGATGTCATCCACGCTGAGACCGCCCTTCTGCACCGCTTCGTCGATCATCCGCAGAAAGCGGCGCACGCCATCGCTGCCGATTCCGTGAATCCCCGACAAGCGCCAACCAGCGAGGACGGCGTTCTGAAGGGTGTCCCAATAAATGTCGCCTGGCTTCAAGCACAGCTCTTTCTCCTTGATGTTGGCGGGGGCCGGCGCATCCGCTCCCAGGCAGGACATCGGGAAGGAGGTGTCCCAACGCTCGGAAGCCACGCCGTTCAACCACAAGTAATCGTTTCCCAAACCGGTCAGGTTGCCGGTCTTCGTGTAGAACCGCCGCACCACGCTGGGGTCGTCCGGCTCCACGTGGATCTCCCACAGCATTCCGAAGCGGATCGGCATCTGCTTTTCGCGGCCCAGAAGCGTGTAGGCGCTGACGATGCGCGACGTATCCAGGCGCGAGCCAAAGATGGTGACCCCGTGCGCGGCCGCCCGTTCCAAATCCCGCCGCAGCATCTCCGCCAGCAGCGTCATGGGCTGATTGCGATAAAAGACCTGCCATTGGATCGAAGCAAACTCGAGCGGCGTCACATCGCCCGTGATATTCGCATCGGGGCTGGCCCCTTGCACGATGTACTTATCGTAGTCGGGGAAAACGGATCGCATCACGGCCAATCCCTTGGAGTTCAGATTGCCGCGAATTCCGCCCGTGATGAAAACAGGGTTCTCCGGCGCGACGACATCCAGCCGTTTGGCCGATTCCATCTTTCCTTTTGCAATCCAGTCCTCCACGCGAATGGTGCTGACGTCTTCCTTCGGATTTCCAATCACGTTGGCGACCACCCAGTCGCCCGGCTTCAATTTTGCCGCGGCGTCCTTGACGGCGCTTTCGAGCTTCAGGCGGGTCGCCTCCAAATCCTTGCCGGCCTCCAAGCGGATCTGCACGCCTTTATCGGGGTAGGGTATGCCCAACTCCGAACCGACCGCGCCGCCTCCAAACAGATGCACGTGAGTTTCCACGATGCCGGGGATCACGGTCTGTCCGGCGAGGTCCATCGTCTTCGTATCGGCATTGGACATCGCGCGTATCCGCTCGTTGGTTCCCAGCGCCATGATCCGGTCGCCCTTGACCGCCATCGCCTGATAGATGCTGCCGGGATTTTCATTCGTGCCGGCGTCGTCCATGCTGACGATCTTCCCGTTGAATACAACCAGATCGGCATAGCCCTTCTTGGCAACCTCGGGAGGAAGATTCCCCTGTGCGCGCGCGGGAGGACTAATAAGCATCGATAGGGCAAGAGCAATTTGGGCAATCCAAACTTTTTTCATGACACTCCTTTGAGAGGGTTCCGTCGGCTTATGATGGAACCCTTCCTGATCCACTGCAATTGGAAAACCGGAGCCAACTCCGAGCCGAGGCGATCAATGGGAAAAGAAAAAACACGGCATCACGGGGACATCTTCTAACAGGATGACCTCGATCGAGCCGTCCTTTTCAACCGATCCTTCGAGAACTCCCGGCGGAGTTCCGGCGTCCGTCACGGTCACCTTTTCGATCTTCAACGGCACAACGGTCTTGGGAACCGCATTGGGTTTTACTTCGAAGATCAAAGTAAGGATCAAACCTTCCGGCAAATTCTTGCGCGGCTCACCTTTGGTCATAGCCTGTGTTACTGCCGCGATCCGCAACCGCGATTTCTTGGGGTTGGCGGGGTCCTTGGTTTCGCGCGCTTCGACGGCGCCGCCGACTCCGTCCAATAAAAAGCCCTTTTCGGCCCGCAGGAAAGAAACGTAGGGCGATTCAAAGGCAACGGTCAGTTCGATGCCGCCGATCTTTGTTCCCGAGGGATGCGGCGTCAGCATCAACGGAACGGCTACTTCGCCTTTCGCCGTTCCGGAAACCGATCCCAGAGAAACGGCGGCGCCTGCGCCGGAAAGCGCTGCCGCGCGCGCGAGGCCGCCCGTCGAACACAACAGCGCAGCCAGCGAAAGCGCCAGCCGCCGGCCGATGCGATTTGGAACCAGGTTTTTCAAATGTTTTCTTCCGGGCATATCGAAGGATCTTTGCTCGTCGGTACCGCGCACTCAGCCGCGGATCAAAAGATCTCGGGAAAGTAAAACGTCAGCACGGAATTCAGAACTTTGTCGGAAACAACCACGCTCTTGTTGTTGATATCGATGTCGACGCCGCGAGGCTGCTTCAGGAACTGGTTGGGTCCGCCGATGGTCCAGCGAGGCGGCACATCGCCGCTGTCGTTTACGCTCCAAACGCCCACGAAAGCCCCGTCCCACGGGCCGACCGTGACGGGACCATTCATCGCAACCAGGACGAGGCCCTTGGGCGGATAGGCCCGCATTCCGAACGTTCCGGTGAGCATCGTTTTCGGACCGGTAACGATTCCTTTTGGTGTCGCCGGCCCTTCGTCCGTTCTGTTGAAGAAAACGATCTTGGGCAGTTTTCCGCGCGAATAATTGTACGGGTCCGCGGTCGCAGCGATCACGTTATTCACGGAGTCCACGGCTACCGCATCCAGGGCGTTGATATCTTTCGGCATCCGCATCACGCGCAAGGGAGCCACATTTCCGTTGGCGGTTCGCGAGAACACCATGATCTTGTTGCGTGCGGGGATCACGATTTCGTTGTGGACCGGATCGACTTCGAGCTTGTCCAGGAAATCGAGCTGCGTGAGCGGACCCTGGATGTAGCGAACCGGCGGCTCTTCACCGGCGGTATCACCGCGAAAAATCAGAATGGACTGAGCGAAGGGCTGCGGCACCAGGATCTCGTCGTGCACGGGGTCATACGCAATGCCGTGCATGGTGCGGCCCAGCATGGTTTTTTGTCCTTCGATCTTGCGGAGCGGCTTGGTATTGCCGTTCGCCATCCTGGCGAAAACCGCGATCTGCGGATGCGCCACTCAGTTCGGCACCAGGATCTGTTCGCGCTTGCTGTCGTAAGCGACCGAGCCGGGATTGCCAATCATGAGCGCAGGAGTGTCCGGCGGCCCGCTGCGGATTTGGCGCAGCGGAGGCGTGTTTCCTCCCGCCGGCATTTTATAAACCGTGGCGGTGTGATTGCCGAAATTCGAGACCAGCAGCTCTCCGTTCTTGGTGTCGATGTAGACGCCGGTGGGATTCTTGATGCCCGTTTGCGAACCCTTCAGGGCGCGGAGGGGCGCGACGTCTCCTTCCGCATCGGTGCGGAAGACCAGGATCGAGTCGCCCATGTCGTTGGCGACATATAATTCGCCGCGCGCTTCGTCCACGGCCAGGCCGGTGGGCCAGTCGAGCTGCGTGTTGGGACCGCTGATGACGCGCAGCGGCGCGGCGTCGCCCTTGGCGTCCATCGCGTAAACGTTGATGGAGGAGGGAACCAGATGGCCCGAGCCGGGAACCGCCGCGCGCGTGGGCATGTTCGCGCCGTCCTCATCGCTTCCGCCGCCGGCGGGGAATTGGCGGATGCTGCCGTGATTGGTGATGAACATCACGCGATCTTTCTTGTCGAGAGTAATGCCGTGCGGATCGGCCAGCCGCGTGGAGTTGCCCTGGAGAAGGCGAAGCGGCTTGTCGTCGCCCTTGGCCATCTTATCGTAGACCACCAGCGCGTTGGCATGTTGCACCGTCAGGTAAAGCTCCTTGCGGTCTTCGTCCACGGCAATGCCGAAGGTCCCGTGCGGCGTGTGCAACTCGCGGTCCGGTGCAACATTGCCTCTGGCGTTGCGGGAGAAAATGGCCAGCGTATCCACCGTATCGTTGTTCACCGCATACATGTCGCCGTTATCCGGATCTATGTAGATGCCGCACTGAAATTCGATTTTCGTCTTCGCGCCGCCGATGACCCGCTTGGGCTCACTCATGCTGGATTTCGGCGGCGTGTTAGTGCGCCTGTCATAGACCAGGATTTGGAATAGGTTTTCATCCGTCATGACGATTTCATCGTGCTGGTTGTCTACGGCCACCGAACTAAAGGAAGGAAAGGGGTCGTGAATAGTGCGGAGGGGAGCTCGCTTGGCCGCCGCGGCGGGGCTGAGCGGGACGGAGTCGGAACTGCCCGACTTTCCGGCACCGCGGGGCTGTGGCGTCGCGCTGGCCTGGAAGCTGGCGGGTTCCCAAACACATTGCGGCCCGTCCATCTCCGGTATCGGCGAGATCGAGACCAATTGAGCGGAACCGGTGGGCCTTCGAAGCATTTGCCAAGTTCGCTGGAGCCGGCTGGCGGAATGCGCGCCCGCTCCGGTCAAAATCAATGCTGCTGCGCCGACTAGGGCCATCAGCAGACACGCCGCTCCGCTCTTCTTCACTAAACCGTTTGGACAAACCATTTTTCTTTTCCCTCCAATGAGATCGCACGATTCGCTTCTGAACTTCGGTATTGCCGCTGAGCTAGCGCGATACTCTTGTTGCTGTAAAGGGTCGTCAGGGCATGGCTTCAGCCATGCCGATACGAAGTGCATTTTCCGAAAGGGCTTTAGCCCTTGAGGTACGTCCCTCAGCGGCTAAAGCCGCCCTCGAACCGGTCTCTTGGCGGCACGCCTGAAGGCGTGCCCTGACGCTCTACACTAACCGGAGAAATGCTCTAAGAGTATATCGCAAGCGAAAATGTACGACTACGAATCTTTGCGATGCTGGAGACGCGGCTGATCGGGCTTTCAGGCTGTGCCGTTGTTATTGGATAGACACTGCGGGATCTTGATGGATTTGGCGGCTGAAATTGCGGAGGATGGAGAGCGAGTCGACCGGATCGATTGAGACAACGCCCATTGAGTCGGCGACATATTCCGGACGGCGCATGCCGTTCAAGACGCACGAGACTCCGTCGAGATGGAGCAACACGTTCAGAGCCATGCGGCTGAGCGATTCGCGAGTCTCGGGATACCCGGCGAGAGTCAACTGCGCGCGGATTGCATCCGAGGCCGTCTGTTGCGAGGCGGCGAGGTATCGCGAGATTTCTTCGAACGCCTCGGGGAGCCGGGCGACGAATTCGCTCCACCACTTTTTCCACTCCTCGCGGTCGCTATAAAGCTGCTGGCATTGCGTGGCCCACTGCTGAATCGGCTGGAGGACATACTCGCGGAAGATCTCCTGCCAGTGTGCGAGCGACTGCATCTGAGGGACGATGGTTTCGAGGTAATGGGCGATGCCTTGCTTCTCGCCATAGATGAGAGGAATGTCGAACTGCTCTTCGAGCCGCTCCTCCATCGCTCGAACGGGTTCGAGCAGCGCGTGCAGTCGCTCCTTGCCTGGCGGCGCTTCACCGGGCCGCACGAAGTCGGCGAGGCGAACCATGCGGTTGCCGGAAAAAGCGTTGAGTGGCCGGTTGATCAGCACGCCGATCCCTTTCGAGCGGCAGTAGTCGAGCGCCGTCTTCCCTTCGTTGTTCAGGACGAGTGCTCCGCCTGTTTCATAGAGGTTCATGGGTAACTGCACGATGCGGAAATGATGGCTCGATGAAACGGCCTCGGCGGCCTGCCAACAGCGCTCGATCCGCGTCATGGTGGGGTTCGATATGGGCATCCCGAAGTTGTTCGAGCTGATCCCGTACCACCCGATCACTCCCTCGGCGACCTTGGCTTCGAGGAACCGGAACGCCTCCTTCACGCGGCGATAAAACTCATCGTGCTCCCGCTTTGCAACAGGTCCGTTGTGCGCCGCGTGTTCCAGAAAATATTCCGGATTGTGCAGCAGATAAACATCGATCCGCGCGAGGCCCATGCGCTCGGCGCTCATGCGGACCTGCGTTTCGAGAAACTCTGGATGAATCGAGTGCCAGATGCCCTCGCCGTATTCGACCACCTCGGGGAATTTGCGGCGAAGCGCGAGCGCCATGTTCTGTCCCTGGATGTAGCCGCCCTTGGTCACGACAATCACGCGCTCGCGTGGAACGTCGCGCAGCACCTTGCCCACCAGCACCTCGGAGTGTCCGTCGCCATAGTTGGCGCTGGTGTCGATGAGGTTTCCGCCCCGCGCGAGATAGTCGCGCAGGGCCTGCTCGTGCGCCGCGTTGGCGTCCGCGATGCGGTAGCAGCCGAAGCCCATCGGATGACAAGCGAGGCCCGTGGTCCCGAGCGGGCGGAGGAGGCGGTGGTCGGACGGCGTGGCTGCCATGGTTCTCCTGATGCTGCTTCAATCCCGTGTCACGGTACGATGATTCGAAGGAGAGAAAGGCAGACTAACATCTGGCGGAGTTTCGGGCAAGTTTTGGGGAAGATTTGGGGTGGGGAAGCGGTGGCTGTCGCGAGATTCCGAGGCGATGCAAGACGGCTTCATATGCTGAATACTTGATCCCTATTTGGGCTGCCGTTAGCGCGGGGGCGACGGGCAGGGCGTAATTCCGCGCGGGGTGCGGGTGGGGCGCGAAGTGTCGATGTTGGTGATGCGGCGCAGCGTTCGAATCAGGTCCAGATTGTTCAACAATCCGTCGCCGCCTCTCGCTCCCGGCGCATCCAGCGGGAACGAATCCATCGCGTCGAAGCGGTCGGTACAGGGGGCCGGAGTGAAGCCGGGCACTTGCGTCACCGCTCGCAGGGCGTAGATCAGATCGAGGTTATTCAGAACGTCGTCCCCAAACCCGCCTGCGGTGTCGAAGTCGGCAGGAACGCCGTCGCCCACCAAATAGGGGCGATTTTCCGTCAACCTCATTACAAAGGCGTCAAAGTTCCCAGCGTTACCCCCACCGCTGAAATTGCCAGCGGTTTTCCCCGCGACATAGATCCCAGAGGGTCCCACGGCCACGCCATACGCGACATCATCTGAGCCGAGCGGCTGTGTGTCAACGTCGGTCACAGCCGCAAACTGCTTGGTCCAAAGCTCGTTCCCATTCGTATCATACTTGCGCGCAAAGGCGTCGCTGTTACCCCTGTTATCCTGCGGCTGCCCCGGCATTGGGCCGATTGTCTCTCCTACGACGTATATGCCGGTGCCATCCGCGGCCATTCCATAAACAAAAACCCCTCGTGTGTTCCCGAACTGCCGTGTCCAATCCTCTCTGCCACTGGTATCGTATTTGCGCACAAAACCGTCAGTTCCCCCTTGCTTGATCTGTCCTGGCAGGGTGCCGGATGTAGTCCCGACAATGTAGATACCGGAAGCGTCCGAGGCTACTTGACCTGCGTTGTCCTGATCCGTGGATCCATACTGCAGGGTCCACTGCACGTTGCCGCTGGCATCATACTTGCGCAGAAAAATGTCATCGGCACCACTACTGGTTTGTCCTGGCAAGGCGCCTGCGGTTTCTCCCAACACATAGACGGCGGACGCGTCCAGGGCTACGCCACTCGGAAAATCGATGGCTGGTGAGCCGAACTGGCGGGTCCACAGCACGTTGCCCACGAGGTCATATTTCCGCAGGAAGACGTCAGGGCCCCCGGCACTGGTCTGGCCCGGCAAGGCGAAGAACGCTAGTCCCGCAACGTAGACGCCAGAAGCGTCCGCCGCCACTGCATCGGCAGAATCGCCGCCCGAGGTCCCGAACTGCCGGGTCCACAGCACGTTCCCGGCCAAGTCGTATTTCCGCACGAACACGTCCGAGCCGCCAGCAGTGGTTTCTCCCGGCAGGGTACCAAGTGTCAGGCCCGACACGTAGACCCCTGAAGCGTCAACGGCCACGCTTTCCGCTATGTCATCGCTTCCAGTCCCGAACTGCCGGGTCCACTGCACGTTGCCAGCGGCGTCATACTTGCGAAGATAAGCATCAAATCCACCGAGCCAAGTCTGTCCCGGTAGGGCGCCGCCTGTCATCCCCACGGCGTAGACGCCCGAGCTGTCTACCGCTACTTTAGATGCAGCATCGAAGCCCACGGAACCGAACTGCTGGATCCATTGAACAGAAGGCGCTTGCCCCCAAGCGGTCGTCGGCAGGGCCGCGTTGGCCAGCAACAGAACCAGCAGAAACCCCCACCAAATCCGAAAGAGCAAAATTCGGTTTAGCGAAACCATGGGACCCTTGCTCCTTTCTTGCATGTCACACCAACTTGCCAGCAAATCAGAGGGCGGAGTTCCCGTCGGTGCGTCTTAATGGCTAGGAACACCACAGTACCCAACGGAGCAACTAATAGTCAGAATGCTTATACTCGTCCCTCCAGCGCCGTGTCAAGCGAAAACGACCCTGGACCGGAATTTCCGTTTTAGCTCCCAACGGCCCCATACAATACACCCATCGAGGGGTTCTAGCGCACTATTTTTTCTTTGGATGGGGAGGGCTCGATACAGGGTCCTGTCTGCCCCAACGCGAGTTCCCGAAACTGCTGACGGCGGCCTTCCCATTCCGACGGTAGAGGGTCGCGCCGAGTGGGGCGCAGGGATGCGTCAAAGTCCCATCAGTTTAGCAAGCAGCGGATGGTGAGAAGCTGGGATCGTCCCGCTGCAGCAGCGCGCGTGACCGGCGCAACAGAGCGCGCGTGATAAAAAGTAAAAAAATTGGGTTCGCGCCTGCAAGTTGCCTGTTTTCAGGCACTTTCATTTTTGGCTTTGGCTTCAAATTGGCTTTCCCGTGCGCTCGACACCGGTAACGAACCCGGAACGTGCCCACGGCACAAAGAGCGTGCCGTGGCTACCTCTCCTCGGCGTCCGACTTTGACGCAGCCTTGGAGTCGGGCGCCCGCGCCATTGTCGCCGGGGACGAAATGGCATAGCATAAAACAGAAGTCAGAAGCTAGAAGTTAGAAGCTAGAATAGAAAAATGCGGATTCCAGGCTGCGACAGTTCTCAGCGGTAGTAGAACAGAGGGAGCGAAAACGGTATGCCAAAGACGGTTGGAATTCTCACGGGCGGCGGCGATTGTCCGGGGCTGAACGCGGTGATCCGCGCGGTGGTGCGGCGGGCGCTTCCGCTGGGCTACGAGGTCATCGGAATCATGGAGGGATGGAGGGGCGCGCTGGAGAACAACATGGAACGTCTGGACCTCCAGAAGGTTTCCGGGATTCTCCCGCGCGGCGGAACCATACTGCGCACCTCGCGCACCAATCCGCTGAAGCGCCCGGACGGCCTGACGCGCATCAAGGATAACTTGCACGTCAACGGTATAGACTTTCTGGTCGCCATCGGCGGCGACGACACGCAGCGCGTGGCCGATAAACTTTTCCATGACGGATTTCCGGTCGTCGGCGTGCCCAAGACCATCGACAATGATCTGCAAGGCACCGATTTCTGCTTCGGCTTCGACACTGCGGTCACCACCGCCACGGAGGCCATCGACCGTCTGCACTCCACGGCGGAGGCGCACAACCGCGTCATCGTGGTGGAGGTGATGGGACGCGACACGGGCTGGATCGCAATTGCTTCCGGCATGGCCGGCGGCGCGGACTTCATCCTGATCCCGGAGCGCCCCGTGGACCTCGACCAGATCAGCCGCGTGGTGCGCAAGCGCCACGGGCGCGGCAAATATTTCAGCATCGTCGTCGTGGCCGAAGGCGCGAAGCTCCCGCCCAAGATCGTGGTGGCGGCTGAAGGGGCGAAGCTCCCGTCCAAGGAGGAGCAGGAACCGTCGGGCGGCGCGGCGCAGCGGGCGGTCGATGAGTTTGGTCACGTGCAACTAGGCGGCGTCGGCAGCGCTCTGGCGAGCGAGATCGAATCGCGCACCGGCTTCGAGACTCGCGTCGTCACGCTGGGCCACGTGCAGCGCGGCGGCTCGCCCACCGCCTTCGACCGCATCCTCGCCACGCGCTTCGGCGTAGCCGCCATGAACCTGGTCCACACCCACGACTTTGGCAAGATGGTCGCACTGCGCGGCACCGAGATCGTCGCGATCCCCCTCGCCGAGGCCACGGCCGCCCCGCGCCGCGTCACGCCGGAGCTTTACGACACCGCCGCTGTCTTCTTCGGTTGAGAGCGCGCTCGGCAGGATTTCGCCGCTGCCGCCCGCCAATCCGAGTCGCGACCGAGAGGGAGCGGTCCCGCCGGGTTCGTTCCGGTTCTGTCCCCTGTAACCTATTTTCCACTTCCCATCCCCTTCCCACGTTCCCCGCCATCCGCTCGAATGTCTCCCATCTCAGATTGCACGTAGACGCCCAATTCGGCAGGGGAAAAACTCCCCGGCCGGGAAATACTTCCCGGTGACGCGATGTCATCTGGGTCGTCACATCCTTGATAGGAAAAACGGAAACGAGTGGCACTTCTCTTGCTTACTCCAAGCAAAGGTTCGGAATTTGTAACAGCAAGCAACTGGAAATCACTACTTTAGGAGGACAGAGGGATGAAGAAGACGCTTTATCAACTAGCACTCGGAATGCTGGCCGTATTGCTGGTAATGCCGGCTCACCGTGCCATGGCCGACGACGATGATGATGATCACGACAATAATGGCAAGGGTCGCGGAGACCCGCACGTAGTTGTAGATGCGGAAGCCATTTTGAGCGCACACCACAAGGAGTTGTCCTTCGACGTTGCGCCGGGCGCTTCGGCCTCGTTCGCGCTTCCGAAAACGCAATGGCCGGTCCGCATTGACGTTAGTTTTTCCCTGCTGAATGCCGGGACGCAGACACCGGGCGAGATCATGTACGCCGTGGTCAATCAAGACCCGTCGTCTTCCAAGATCACCTGGGTGGGAACCAATAACGACGCCACTCAACAGGCCGGGTCCTCGCTTCCCAGCGGGAGCAACCCGGTGATTGCCAGGATCTGCGGCGGCGGCTGCCCGGTTTCCAACGCCACGTTGGAAGTCAACAGCGACACCACGCTGCCTGGTACTTTGAAGCTCGCCGTCAACTCCGCTACGGTTACCGTGACCGGCCACTTCAAAGTGGCTCTTTGGTATTAGGGTCACCTTCTAGCACATTGGGGCTGCCGGCACTCCGCGTCCGGCGCCCCAACTTTTCATCATCCCCATCGCGTCACTCGGCAACCGGTTGAACCGGGCGCGATGGATCAACTGTTAGCCACGGCGTCCTGAGCGCAGCGAAGGATCTGCTTTTTAGGTTTGAACCGCGCTCTCGTCTTTCTGTTCCGTTTATTCCACCCCTATTCCCCATCCCGTTTCCCCGACGTATAATTTAAGATTGACATTCGCCATCCGGCAGAGCCTGAAGGAAGCCCGTTGGCAAGCCGGATTGAAAAAGGTGTCGTCTTGGAAAAACGCTTAGTATTCGTCTGTCAAAACGTAGACTGCCGGGTCCGTAAGGCCGTCGAGACGATGGAGCGGCTCAAAAAAGACCTAGCCTCCGACGACTCCATTGAGGTCCGTCCTTATATGTGTTTCGGAGCCTGTCACGAAGGTCCCAACGTTGTCATTTATCCCGATAAGGAATGGTACGCCAACGTGAAGCCCGAGCTGGTCCCCGAGGTGGTCGCACGTCTCCACGGAGCCGAGGCGCCGAAGCATCTGGATACCGTCGATCCCGGCCTGAAGGAGATGATCTTCCAATTGCTCGACGCCGGACTTTATTGAGAGCGCACTCCCGGCGCCGCCGGAGCAAATCAGCTGGAGCTAAGCAGCGTGATATGAAAAACCTCAAACCCAAACTCCAAATCCCAAACAATACAAAAAACCAAATTCCAAAACGGCCGCGAAATTTGCGCGGGGTACTCGGAATTTGGAATTTTGAATTTGGAGTTTGAGATTTGTTTGAGATTTGGTGCTTGGAATTTGGAATTTCGTTCCGGCTCGGTGCTTGGAATTTTCCGATAACTTATCGCCCGATCCGTTCAAACTTTAATAATTTTAATAAAAAGGTCCTCATGTCTCATCCACCCACCGTCTTGTTTCCATCCGGAGTCCCCGAAAAAAAGGAGACTCTCGCCGACTACCGTCTTCGTGGAGGCTACGAGGCGCTCTACCGCTCGATCACGCACGGCGATCCGAGTTCTGTCGTCAGGGAAATCGAGTCCGCCAAACTGCGCGGACGCGGTGGCGCTGGTTTCCCAGCCGCGCAAAAACTCGCGCTTTGCGCCCAGGCCCCAGGTCCCAAAAAATACGTGGTAGTCAACGGCGGCGAGGACGAGCCTGGCTCCTTCAAGGATCGCACTTTGCTCGAATACGTCCCTCATGCCGTGCTGGAAGGCGCGTTGCTGGCCGCTTACTCGGTGGGCGCGGCGGAAATCTTTTTCTATACCAACCACACCTATCTCGAAGCCCGCGAGCGCATCTGGGAGGCGATCGAGGAAGCGCGCATGGCCGGTTTCATTGGCGAGGAACTGTTCGGCACCCAGTTCACCATCGACGTGGACAGCAAGGCCGCGCCCACACCCTACGTCGCCGGAGAGGACACCGCGGTACTCGAAGTTCTCGAAGGACGCGACCCCAAGCCCCGTCCCAAACCACCGTATCCCGTCACCGCCGGACTTTACGGCCGCCCCACGGTCGTTAACAACGTCGAGACGTTAGCCAACATTCCGCCCATTGTCTTACATGGCGCAAATTGGTACCGCACTTTCGGCACCGCCGAAAGCTCTGGCACAATGATTTTTTGTATGAATGAGGAATGGGCGCGTCCGGGCGCCTATGAACTTCCCTACGGCGCTCCCGAAGGATTCCTGACGCAGGACCTCGCCGGCGGCCTCAAGGGCGGGGCGCGTCTGCGCGCCATCCTTCCCGGCGGTCCTTCGAGCGCCTTCCTGTTGCCCGACCCGGCTCGTCCGCTCAGTCCCGAAGCGCTCCGCGCGGCCGGTTCCAGCATCGGCTGCGGCGTCATGCGTGGCTACGCCGAAGGCACGTGCATGATGGAAGCCGCGCTCGAAATCGCCAACTTTTTCGCCAAAGAGTGTTGCGGCCAATGTCCCGCCTGCCGCATGGAAACGAGCAGCTTCTCGACCATCATGGAAAAAGTCCGCCAGGGCCAGTCGCCCGCATCGGCTCTCGATCAAATTCCCAAACTTCTCGCCTTCAACAAAGGCAAAGGATATTGCAGCCTGATCGGCATGCCCGGGCCCCCGCTGATCAGCGCGACGAAACTTTTCCCCGAAGACTTCGCCGCCCACCTGAATACCGGAACTTGTGCCCCAAAATAATTGCCACTTCCTAACTTGGGCAATCCGGAACCAAGCGGAGCGATATGAAGTTCCAAGCTCCAATATCCAAACTCCAAAACAAATTCCAATTCCCAAATTCCAATGCACTTGCCAAAATAAATCTCGGAATCCAGAATCCGGATTTTGGAATTTGTTTCGAGTTTCGTGCTTGGAATTTGGAATTTGTTTCCGGCTCTCTTTCACCTAACACCTAACACCTAACACTCGCCCTCCTCACGGCACTCTTACAACCGCCAGCACCCGCTCCGGCGCTCGCTCGTCCGTATTGCTCGCCACTTCCGCACTGACGCCAAACGCCCTCATCCAGTTCTCCGCCGCAAGTCTCGCCGCCGCCAACTGTAAACCATTTTCGTCATGATGCGCCGCGCCGTTCGAAGCCAATCGCGTGTTCCCCGTCAGTTCAATCGGAGTGCTCGGTGTCGCGACAATCTGGTAGGTCGTCCCCGCGTTCAACGTCAAATGCGCCACCGCCGACGCCGACGCCACCGCTACATTATCTATCGACACATTCCCGTCGGTTCCCACGGCCCGCACGGTAAGGAACTTCCCCTCCGGCACGTTCTGCGTCGCGATGCTCACCTCCACGCTCACTTGCGAAGTGGAAGGCACGGGCAGCGTCACGTCCGCCGTGGTCAGCGACCCTATGTTCGTAAATCCGCTCTGGTCCGACACGGGAGCGGTCGCTTGGATTCTCACCAAGTCGATTCGCGGCAGATTCGAGGGGACCGCCTGCACCGGCAGGTTTCCCCGGACGGGAACCGTGCTGGTAATTCCCGTGAACAAATCCTGCAAGAACGCCTGCACCTCCACTGGCCCCGCCGGGCTGCGCGCCACCCCGTCGGAGTCGTGTCCCGCGCTCGTGTCGATGGTTCCCACGCCCTCCACCAGCAGTCCCGCCAGCCGCACCGATCCTCCGCCGCCTCCCTGCGCCACGCCGGTAGTTCCGTTGAAGCTTCCCCCGTCGAACCCAAACGCGGAGATCGTTCCGTTGACGGTGATTCGCTGCGCCGCCGAAATCACCAACGCCGACCCGCCCGGACCGCCTCCCGGTCCCACGATTCCCGTTCCCACGGCCGCATTGCCGCCCGATCCTCCCACTATTGGATAAAGCGATCCCGCTGCCGGAGCGGAACCCAACCGCGGTCCGAATCCCGCGGGACTGATCCCAGGCAAGCTGGTCAGATTGTTGGCTGCCGCAAAGCCTCCTGGCATCGACTGGGTGCCGTAAGCCGTCCCTTGTCCAATGGCCCGCAGCGGGCTGGCGTTCATCGAGCTGCCCGCTTCCAAAATCACATCCTGGCACGAGAGCAGGATCACGGGCGGCGGCAACCCCAGCAGCCCCGTGACAAACTCCACCTGCGTCCCCGCCGGCAGATGCACCGTAATAAAATTCAGTTTCCCATCCGCAAACGCCGGTGACCCGCTCGCCCCCGGCAGAGTCGCGCTCCCCAGCAGCCCCCCGTTTCCATTACTCGAGCTATAAAACTGTATCTCCCCCGCGTCCATGACAATCACGGCACGGATCGCCCCCGCCGGCCACACCACCCCAAGCGTCGGATCGGTATTCGCCGGATCGAGCACCCCCTGCGTCCCCGTGCTCCCGCTGATTGGCGCAGGATTGCTTGCGGAACAGATGCTGCTGACCACTCCGGGCGTGGCCGTTATGAGCTGGTCGAAGATTTCAATCTTCGTCGCGGTTCCGCCGGAAGCTTCACTCTGACTGGTGTGAAAATCATCCTGGAAAAAACGCATGATGTTGTTCGGAGCGTTGAAAATGCCTTCGCCGGCCGAGTCGATGAAGTCAACTTCGAGAACTCCATTCACGTAACCCTGTATCTCCCCTGTGGCGCCGTTCCGGTTCACGAGAACGTTCGCGAAAACTCCGGGCGAAAATACCAGATGGGGTCCCTCCAGATGGCTGAAGAACTGCAGATGCCCGTTGATGTTGTACCACTCGGAGTCGAGCGTGAGGTCATGATAGTCGATGAGCTTGACGAAGCCCGAGGTACTATCGATCTTGAAGGTCATTTTAATAGAGTAATTGGCCGGGTTGGCCAATGCACCGCTGAGGTTGAGCCCCTGGTTGGCCGCGAAAACATAACCCGTGCCCGGTATCAAGGTGCCCCCGAGAGCAACGAGGCTCGGTCCACCCAAGCTATCCGTCAGGGAAGCAGTCAGGTCGTAGGAATGCGATGGGCTATTCGCAGCCCCAGCGGTTAAGCTGGCGCTGGTCAGAGCGATGGCGAAAAAGACCTGGAGCTTCCAATGTGCTGTCCTCATTTTATCCCTAGCCCTTTTTCAGAGTTGCTGTATAACGATCCCGTTCAGCCCCGAAGGGGCGGCAGATTCTAGAGCATTTCTCCTGATGATGTAATCAGGTACCCACGGCGAGAAGAGCCCTACCCCAAACGCTGTCATCCTGATCCCGCTCGGCGGGAGAAGGACCTGCTTCTTCTTCTAACTTCTAGCTCCCTGCTCCCCTCACGGCACCGTAACCACCACCGTCCCCAATCCAAACGGTCCCGGCGATTCGTAGATGACTGCGCAGGCACCCCCACACAGACCTAGTCTTACGTTGAAGATAAATTCATACGTCCCGGAAGCGATGCCGTTGACCTGCACGGTGACGTCGCCGTTCCCATTCGCGCCTGTAGTCAGCGTTCCCATCTCGAAGGCCGTAACGGTTGCCGTCTGCCCCTCCCGCGTGATCGAACCGCACCCACTTAGCGACGGAAACTGCCCAAACGTTGCCGGACAGGGATGTCCGAATCCCATGTGCACTCCCACCGCATGAGTGCTGTTCGGCGCCGCTCCCACCAAGTGGTAGGTAATGCTCAAGCTATTTGGCGTCGCGGCCGGCTGCGTGTAAGTGACGTAGCTGTTGGTGTAATCGAGCGGCTGGTTGAAGATGTCCCAACCCGGCGTCCACACTTTCGTAAAGGTATTGCCCACAGGGTCCAACGTAAGCCCGAACGGGCTGCTCGGCGTCGCCACAATCTGATACGTCGCTCCGGCATTCAGCGTCAGATGCGCCACCGCAGCCGCTTGTGACACCGCCGCTTTGGTCGATACCAGACTGCCGTCGGTCCCCACCGCCTCCACTTTCAGAAACGTTCCATCGGGAACCTGCTGCGTCGAAATGTTCACATCGGCCGGCACTTGCAGTGTCGAGGGCGCCGGCAGCACCACGTCCGGCTGTGTCAGCGAACCGGTATTGGGAAATCCCGTCCGATGGAATACCGGCGCCGCGAGGCTCACTTGGTCGATGTTGATCTTCGGCAGATTGGCCGGAACCGGCGCCACGGGCGCATTGCCTCGTACTGGAACTGTGCTGGTTGTTCCCGTGAAAAGGTCCTGCAAGAACGCCTGTATCTCGATCGGCCCATCCGGCCCGTTGCTGCTGCACGAACTCGTTCCTCCGCTGGTGTTGATGGTTCCCGTCCCGTCCACCACCAGCCCTTCCACCCGCACCGAGCCTCCGCCGCCTCCCTTTCCAAACCCGCATGTCGTATTGATGTTCGCGCCCGCCGCACTGACTGACCCGTTCAGGGTGACCTTCTGCGCCGCCGCAATCACCAGCGCCGGCCCGCCGCTTCCTCCCGGCCCTCCCGCCACGCCCGAGCCCGCATCGCCTCCCGCTCCCCCGATCGGCGGATATAACGTTCCCGCCGAAGGCAGTGAGCCGGCCCGAGGTCCGAATCCCGCATGGCCCGAGCCGCTCCCTCCCTGGAACGCTCCAGGCACGGGAACATTGGCCGGAGACGCGCCCACCGTCAGCGTGCTGCCCGGCTCCAGCGCCACGTCCTGACACGAGAGCAACAGAACCGGCGGCGGCAATCCTATCAATCCGGTTGTAAACTGCACCGTGGTTCCCGCGGGCAAATGCACGTTCGTGAAATTCAGTTTCCCGTCGGAAAATGCCGGCGTCCCGCTCGTGCCCGGCAGAAAACCAGTGCCGCTATTCCCTCCCGAGAACTGTACCAGTCCCGTATCCATTGCGATCAATGCCGAGGTCGCTCCCGTCGGCCAGACCAGTCCCAGCGCCGGATCGATGTTCGCCGGATCGAGCACCCCCTGTGCCCCCGTGCTCCCGCTGATCGGAGCCGGAGTGTTTGCCGAACAGATATTGCTCGTCACCGCGGGAGCCGAAACTTCACTCAGGACGATATTGTCGAGGCCGTTGCTGGTGTCCCCGGAAGGATCGGCGTTGAGGAATCTTATAGTCGTGTTCAATCCAGCAGCAACGAACGATTTGTTAAACTGCTGCCAGCTCAGAGTGCTTCCGCCCCCTGAGTTGACCGCCGTTTGGACCAAGGTTCCATCTACAAAGACTTGGACCGTGCTGGTCGTGCCGAAAATTCCGCCAACTACGTTGCCGACAAAATACGACAAGTTGTAGGTTGCTCCAAGCGTCGTCGGAACCGTCTCCTCGATTCCGGTTTGGGAGTTCGAGGTACCCGTGAGGTCCAACCACTGCGATCCGTCTTCTGCCGGAAAGCTGAACCCGGACTGAGTGAAACTTCCGCTCACGACCGCCACATTCCCGGCTGCTCCTACGACGGTCCATCCCGAAAATGAATTGCCATTGCCGAAAAGCTGAAAGGAGCCGTTTGGAATCACAGGCGCCTCAAAGCTCCCATTTACGAGGAGTACGGCCGGCGTAAAGTCCACCGCAAAGTTCACCCCCACGAAGTCCCCGGCCGAGCTGGTAGCGATCAGGTCCAGTTCAATGACCTCACCGGCAGTCACCGCAATCCCTTGCAGCGCCGCAGCGCCTCCCGATCCGGCTGCCATGTTGAAGGGCGCCGCTCGCGTGTGCCCGTCTCCCGAAACCAGGCTCCCTCCCGTGATCTGCACGCCGTTCACCAGCAGATGCCAATCGTTGCTTCTCCCGATGTTCCGCCCATTCCACACCGCGCCGCTTAGATTGACCACGCCGTTTCCCGGACTCGTCCATGTCAGGTTTCCAATCCCGTTGCCCACGCCGTTGCCCCCGTCCGTGGTGTGCATAACGACATCGCCCGGCACCCAGTCATGCGGATTGGTTGCACCTGCCTCAACGCCGATACTCTTGAGCCAGGCCGGCAAGCGAGACGAGCAACTGTCACAAACCGACCAAGCTGGTTGGGGCGCGCTAAACTCTCCCAGCGCCAGAGCGAAGGAACTCACGTGCGGCAGCGGGCTGGTTCCTTGCCGGTACGCCCACACGCCGTTCGGATTGTTGACGTCGCTCCACTGCGAGGTCACGTCGTAGACTGTCCCCGCCAGCGCCGGGAAAAAACTCAGCAGGACAACCGCAAATGCAGCCGCAATGCATTTCACCAGCGATTGCATCGCTCGCCGCGCCGTGTGTGCCATTGAACCGTTTGAACTCATGGGGAAGACTTCGCCGGACATTTACAACCAGTGGGGGAATGTCCTGTTTATCTTACCGATGCCCCCGCCGCAAGTCAATCGCGACCTCGGTCGCCCCGATGTTGTTCCACATTACTTACGAATTCCGCTACACTAACCGCGTCCGCACGGAGAACGGAAATGCCTGAGTCCAGCATGCTTCACGAACTGAAAACACTGTTCGTCCGGTAAAGGAGAACTTCGATGGCGACGAGGAACCTTCCGGCCGTCCCGTCGCTACACCCGTCGCGACAGTGGATACCGGCTCCACCTGTGGCGGGCCGTGTGCCCGGACTTTACGATGTGCGGTTAGAATCATATGCTCCCACGCAAACGTGATCGAGGGCGGCCCGTCTTTCTCAATATAGTCGCGGCCTTGGCCTTTTTCAGCATCGTTGTAGCGCTCGGCTGCTTCCGTCGAAGCGGGGCTGGCCCGAAGTACATCAAAGCGGTGAACTACTTCGGAAAGTCCTGGCCGATTGCGTTCTGGAATTCCGACCTTTCGGGGGTCTCCGCGGATTTCCGTGAAATTCAGCAAGACGGCTTCAACTCCATCATTCTGATTATCCCCTGGGGGGAGTTTCAACCGGGACTGGATCCCATCCGCTTCAACGAGGATGCGTACCGCCGCCTTACGCGGGTATGTAGCCAGGCCCGCGCGGCCGATCTCAAGGTGTTCATGCGTCTGGGGTACACATTGGATTATTATCCGGGCGTGCAACTACCCTCCACCGAACGAACCAACTCGCTGATCGGCGGCACTTCTCTGATCCCTGCCTGGGACAAGTACCTGGCAAAGATCAACGCGGCGACTCAGGGATGCGGCGATGGCGCATTCATTTCCTGGGAAGACTACTGGGATGTGATTCAGAAAGGGGAAAAACTCAGGACGGCGGAAGAAAGAGCCGCCTACTCGAAACAGATGGGCTATTCCTCCTGGATCGATCGGCACGCCGACCACGCTTATAAGGCCCGCTATGCTGGGGACCTCGGGAAATTAGGCGTCTATCCCATTCCCAGCCGCGACAACCCGGATTTCGAAATGGTCTTCCGGTATTTCGACGACCAGATGATGAACAAGCTCTTACCGCTGCTCGCGAAGAATTTTCGGCAAGCGACGATCGAGGCCCGTACGGACGGCGACCCCATCTATAACGGAAGCGACCTGCTGAAGTGGTACTACCACACCAGCCACTACGCAGTAACGTCGTCGGATTATTTAATGACCTATTGGGCGCCCGGCACGGGAGCTGCCAACCGGGGTGAGACGGAATCTTCGGAACACGTGATCGACCGCTTCAACTACCTTCAGAGGAAGCTCTTCGCACAGACTCCCAACCAAATCTTCATCGAACAGTGGTTGTTCAAGGACAATTCGCCAAGTTTCCGCTCCAACACTCGGATCGATCCGGCCCAGTTAAGCGGGTTTATCCGGGATTCCGCTCGGCCGCTGGCGCAATTTACGGTCGGCTATGCGCTTTGGAACTGGCGGGATTATCTGGCGAGCATCCTCTTCAACGGTTTCTTCTCTCTGGGAAATTTGGGCTGGGAGTTTTCTCCCGGAGCCGGTGTTGAACAGTTGTCCGATGGCGTCTACGCACGGCTTTCGCAGGGCCAATTCATTCGCCAAAACGTTCCGCGCACGCGCGATTTCTACCGGGAGTTTTCCGATCGGGTCCGTCTTCGCTTCACCGCGCGCGGAGAGGGAAGGGTCGCGATCCATATCGGCGCCGCATCCCAGGAAGTGAATATCCAGGCCGCCCGGAGTTCCCGGATCATCACGCTGGATTTTCCCGCGCCGAGCGGCGAGGACCCCAATTTGGTCATGACCGCCTTGTCCGGGACCGTCGAACTCAAGGATCTCTATCTGTATAGTTACGAGCAGATTTCCAACGTCAGGTCTTCCGACAACTCTCCGGGCGACCACTATCGTGATATCGTTGCGCTCAATCGGAAATTGGATGATCCCCAACTGCTGGTGTCATCGATTAGTGCGTCCAACGAGACGATTCAATATCTCACGGGAGCCGAACGTCCGGAGTCCGACGGCCGGCAGAAATTTGCGTGGGTTGGTCCGAAGGCCAAGGTGAAGCTCTATGCTTCGGCGCCCAGCATCGAGATCCATGGGTATATGAACCTCGAGATCTTCCGGGAGGCCAAGCTGTTTCCCGCGGGATGCACTCTGGCGGCTTGGATCAATGGGAAAGCCGTCTCGGAAACCTTGTTCACGGCGAGTCAGCCCATCGCTGTGAAAGTGAGTGTCCCACCCGGATCTCAGGGTGCTGTGACACTGGAACTGAAAAACAACTGCTCGATAATTCCCAAAGCCATGGAGCTTGGATCGGATGAGCGAGCGCTGAGTTACATGATCTATGGTATCCAGGCCGAAAACAGAGGGGGCCCCTGATGGGAACCGCCGGGCTTCTGCCCCGGTCCAAGATTTCTTCCCGATCTGGTCATAGTGTTCGGCCGAGCGGCGAGACCCTCACAATACTCCATCCCACTGTTTTCAACGCCCTTCCGTCGTGGGACCTCACCCTTTGGGAAATTCCGGTTGACAGAACCGCCATCCTGTGTTGAAATCCAGCCGTCAGGTCATAACGTCAATTTATTAGTGGTTAACTCCGTATCGCTCTGGTTTGGGGCAGGGCAGGGCGAGAGTTCGCCATCCGGCAATTTCACTCTACTGCCCTGGGGCACTGGTTGGGGAACCAGGTTAGGGAAGCCAGGGTGATCGAGGCTGAGGATATCAAAGCGGCCGATTCCGGCACAACGCATTACGGCTAACTTTTTGGTAATATAGCGCAAATCAACGCGGCAAGGCTTGACGGAGTGATCCGGGAGACAAGGAGGACCCATATGCCGGAAAAATCGAAACGTGGCAAAAAGAAGGAGCCGGTCGCAAGCTCCCGAAGGCAATTTGTAAAGAGACTCGGGGGCGGTGCGCTGGCCGCGGCCGCGGCGACTCTGCCCGCGCTCGATTCGCACGCCCAGTCGTCCGGCGGCAACTGGTCCGCCACCTACGACTGGATCTGTGTCGGCTCGGGGATGGCCGGCTGTGCCTCCGCGATTGCCGGCAGCGACCGGGGAATGAAGACGCTCATCGTGGAAAAAATGGAGAAGATCGGGGGCCTCACCATCGAAGCCGACGCCGCCCTTTGGATTCCCATGAGCCACATGATGAAGGAGAGGGGAATTGCCGACAACCGCGAAGACGCCATGAAATACGTGGAGTTCGTGGGAGGCGGCTACAGCCTTCCCGAACACCGCGCGGCCTTCGTGGACAACGTCGCCAGGGTCTTCGAACACCTTCATCGCAAGGCCGATGTCGCTTTCGTTTGGAGCGACCGCGAAGAATTCTTCGCTCCCGTTGCGCCGGGCGCTCGCAAGGGCCGTCTGCACGGGATCACGCCGTTCCGCACCGAAACCTTGGGCTTGTGGCGGAACAAGCTGGGTCTGCCGCTGCACCTCCGCGGATTTGTGGAGGCGCTGAAGATGACGGAAAACCCGGAGACCGTCGGAGGCAGCGGTCCCTCGCGGACCATGGATGCGCAGTTAGCGGCGTGGAAAAAACGGCTGGGCGCGGCCAAGTTCGACGAATTGGTGAAGGAGGACGAAGCCGTTCGTGACGGCGGCCCGGCCATCATCGGATATATGCTGCGGGCTCTCATGAAGCGCGGCGTCGAGTTGCGCACGGGAACCAGCGCGGACCGGTTGATCGTGGAGAAAGGCCGTGTAGTCGGGCTGGTCGTCAAGAGTAACGGAAAAGAGGAGCGCCTGCGGGCCAACAAAGGCGTGATGATGGCGCTCGGCGGCGCCGCCATCCGGCCTTTGGGAGACCCCTTCGCCTGGATGCTGGCCACCACCGCCGACGCGATGGTGCACAGCGAGCCGATCCTGGTCCCGCGCATCAGCCTGCCGGTTCCCGGCGAGAAGTTGGCCGATGGCTCTCCGTTCGGCCGTTCCGAAGTGGATCGCCAGCACAGTATGATCGTCAACCGCTTTGGGGAGCGGTTCGGAAATGAATCCTTCTTCCAGGATATCGGCGCGGCGGTGAACCGCTTTGAGAATTGGAAGACCCATCGCTTCGAAAATGTCCCGAGCTATCTGATCTTCGACCACCAGATGCTCGAGAAGTACGCCTTCGGGGGGATGCCGTTGGGCGAGTCTGAAAACCTGCCGTGGCTCACCAAAGGCCAGACGCTTCAGGAAGTAGCCGCGAAGCTCAAGATCGACGGTGGCAGACTCGAAAAGGCCGTGGCACGGTTCAATGAATTCGCGCGCAGCGGCAAGGATGGCGACTTCAACCGCACTGCCCGGACGATTGCAACTGTCGAGAAGCCGCCTTTCTTCGGAGCGGAGCTGGAAACGCCGGAACCATTTGACGCCGGAACTTCCATCGTGACCAATCCGAAAGGGCAGGCGCTGCATTACCGCACCAAACAACCCATTCCGGGACTCTATTCGAGCGGCGCGATCACGGCCAACCGCGTGGTCTGGGGCATGGGATATCAGGCGGGATTCGTGCTGATGGGCGGCGCCACCTTCGCGTTCCTGGCCGCCGAACATGCCGCGGCGAGTTGAGAACCCTGCCAGGGCTGTCATCCTGATCCCGCCAAGCGGGAGAAGGATCTGCTTTTCGTTCGTCGGCTAGGTCACGGCAATGGGAATAGAGCGTTCCAGCCAGTCTTAAGGAGGATATTGTGACTTCTAAAATCAATTGGACTCGTAGAATTGCGGGATTATTCCTATTACTAGGTGCCGCCACGGCGGCGCTGGCGCAGTTGCCAACCGCGACGCTCTTGGGAGTGGTAAAGGACTCAAGCGGTGCCGTTGTCGCTGGGGCCACGCTGACCGCTCGCAATCAGGAAACGGGACAGACCCGCACCACCGTGAGCGCCGCCAACGGCGACTACCGCTTGCAGGCATTGCCGGTGGGCATCTATGAGGTGCGAGCCGAGCAGTCCGGATTCCGGGCCGAAGTGCGCGGCGGATTGACGCTGACGGTGGGCCAGGAAGCGGTCCTCAATTTCTCGCTCGAGCTGGGCGCCGTCGAACAGACCGTTTCCGTTACGGCGGACGCGCCCCTCGTCAACACCACCAGCGGCTCGCTCGGCGGCCTCGTCGATGAACGCAAGGTGGCCGACCTCCCTTTGAACGGCCGCAACTATATCAACCTCACTCTGATGCAAACCGGCGTGATGGAGCACAAGACGAAGTCTCCTGGAAACGAAACCGTCGGAACCTGGTTCAGCAGCAATGGCGCTCCCGTGCGCTCCAACAGTTACATGCTGGACGGTGCGTTGATGCAGGGATATGGCGGCACGAACACGTCTTCCGTCAGCGGCTCGACGCTCGGCATCGAAGGCATCCGCGAGTACCGCGTGATTACCAACTCGTTCAGCGCCGAGTACGGCATGACCATGGGAAGTCAGATGGTGATTGTCAGTAAGGGCGGAAGCAATAACTTCCACGGCTCCGCCTTTGAATATTTGCGCAACAGCGTTCTCGATGCCCGCGACTTCTTCGACCGCCAGACGGCGCTCACGCCGGGCCGCTTGCCGCCCTTCAAGCGAAACAATTTCGGCGCGGCGTTTGGCGGGCCGATTAAAAAAGACAAAACGTTCTTTTTCGGAGTATACGAAGGATTGCGGGAGCGCAAGGGAGTCACCACCGTCAGCAACACGCTTCCGGCGGGCTGCCGCGGTTCTTCCACTGGAACCGTCACCAACACCGACTGCCCCGCACTGGTAAACTTGTCATCGTTAACGATTGCTCCAGTGGTCCGCCCCTTGGTCGCGCTCTTTCCGCTCGCGAATCTCCCCAAGGACCAAGTTACGTTTCCGTTCAGCCAGCCGACTCAAGAAGATTACGGACAGATGCGAGTGGACCAGAACTTGAACCAAAACGATTCTCTGTTCGTGCGCTACACCATCGACAACGCGGCGCGCACCGAACCGCTCGATTTTCCGCAGTTCAGCGTCAATCGAGGCGGGCGCTCCCAGTTCCTCACGGCGGCGGAGAACCACGTTTTTTCGGCCTCGCTTCTGAATATGTTCCGGTCTTCCTATAGCCGCGTGAAGTCGATTATCGACTCGCCCTCCGAGTTGGTCGGCCCGCAGTATTCGCTGGTTCCGGGCCAGCAGATGGGACCGCTGAACGTCGCAGGCACCACCACTTTCGGGCCATCCGGCAGCACTCCGAATGTCAAAGCGCAAAACATCTTCACGTGGAGCGACGATCTGTTCTACACGCGAGGCCGGCACTCGCTGAAATTTGGGACCCTCATCAACCGCTTCCGGCAGTTTACGGCGAACGGCACCAACTCCAAAGGCACCGTTACCTTCGCCAGCATTCCGACCTTCTTGCAGGGTCTGCCGAGCACCTACACGGCGGTCACGCCCGGCTCCGCTCTGGCCCGCGCCTATCATTACACTACGCTCGGTTTCTATGTGCAGGACGACCTGCGGCTGCGGCCGAACCTGACCTTCAACCTGGGGTTGCGTTACGAGTTCCTCACCCAGCCGCAGGAAGTGAAAGGATTTTCCGCGGCGCTGCGCGATATGGTGCACGATGCCAACACCACGCTCGGCCCTGCGTTTGAAAACCCCACCTTGCGCAACTTCAGCCCGCGCTTCGGCTTTGCCTGGGATGTGATGGGCAATGGCAGGACGGCCGTGAGAGGCGGCTTTGGGTTGCTCTACGACATCGGGAATCTGGGGAACGCGCTCAGCGCCGGGGCGGGTGCGATGCCTCCATTCGCCAGTTTGAGCACTGTCCGGCCCACCGGTGTCCTGACGCTTCCGCTCACCTTCCCCGCCGATACGGCTGGCAAGGCCCTCCGCGTCGTGGACTATCATCTTCAGCAGCCGCACCTGTTGCAGTACAACCTGACGTTGGAGCGGCAGTTGCCTCTCGGGATGGCCATGACTCTTGCTTACGGCGGTTCGCGCGGAATGAATCTCATCCAGACCAAAGAAGGTAATCCAACGGTGCCACAGACTCTCGCCGACGGCCGCCAATTCTGGCCGGTCAACGCTCCGCGAACCAACCCCTTCTGGAGCAATATCGAGTCGAAGACCGCCGCCGGCAACTCCTGGTACAACTCCCTGCAATTCGGCGTCAGCAAGCGGCTGGCGAAGGGCCTGCAGTTCCAAAGTTCGTATACCTGGTCGAAAGTGCTCGATGAGACGCAAGGCCAGCTCAACGTGGACAACAATTCCAGCAGCACCTTTGGCTCCGACCCGACACACCGCGCCGTGGATCGGGGGCCGGCATCCTTTGATGTCGCTCAGAGCTGGCGGTTCAACACCATCTACCGGCTGCCTGGGTTTTCCTCCCTGCAAGGGTTTTCGAGCAAGCTGCTCAACGGCTGGTGGATGAGCGGGATTCTTTCCGTCCAGAGCGGGTATCCCTTTACACCGGGCTTGCAGACCAACCGCTCGCGCTCGCTGGTCAACGGCGGCGGCGCGGGAATCGACCGCCCGGACGTTATCGCCTCGCGCAGCAACGACAGCATCATCCTGGGCGGGCCGGACCGCTATTTCGATGCCTCGGCCTTTTCGATTCCGGCGGCGGGGTTCCTGGGGACCCTGGGACGCAACACGCTGCGAGGCCCCGGCTTTGCCAATCTCGACTTCTCCATGGCCAAGGATACGGCGTTGCGATTTCTCGGAGAAGGTGGCGCCATCGAGTTCCGCGCGGAGATCTTCAACATTCTCAACCACGCGAACTTTGGCATGCCGGATCGGACCGTGTTCGCCGCTCGCCTCGATAGCGAGCCTATCCTTGCCACCGCCGGCAGGATCACCAGCACAGCGGGCAGCTCTCGTCAGATCCAGTTTGCATTGAAGCTGGTATTCTAAGATGGCTGTCATTCTGAGTGCCGTGCTTGTCATTCTGAGCACGGTGGCTGTCATTCTGAGCGAAGCGAAGAACCTGCTTTTCCTGCCGGGCGAGGTCTACAGGAGTTTGGAAAATGTTCTAGCCGCAAAGGATTGTGGCCTTGATTTTTTCTTCTTACTTGCCCGAAGGGCAATACCGTGAATAGCCGTAGGTTTTAACCTACGGACACGGATTTGGAAGAAGGAAATCGGCCCTGAAGGGGCCGGACAATCACAGGATGTCGGTCAACCCCTGGCGGGGTTGAAAAGACTCGGTAGATTCCATGTTCCGCAGGTTGAAACCTGCGGCTATTCATGGTCGGCCCTGCCGGGCCGGAGGCTAACTGGTACTCGGTCGATATCGGAGTTTTGCAACCGCTTCTTGCGACGCCAAGCACTCTGGTTGAACACCACATTTTTCCGGGAACCGCCGTCGCGAGTGCAGTGATGGGATAACGGGGGAGGGAATCATACTATGAACCGAACACAAAAAACGGAAAGAAGAAAACACGGGTCGCTCATTCTGGCGATTGCGTTCGTTTCGCTGGCCAGTCTTTCGATCGCCTGGGGGCAGCTACCCACGGCTACGATTCTGGGAGTCGTCAAGGATTCGAGCGGCGCAGTCATACCGGGAGCCACAATGACGGCGCGCAATGTGGATACCGGGCAGACGCGCACCACCGTCAGCGAGGCGGACGGATCATACCGGTTCCAGGCGTTGCCGGTTGGCTCCTACGAAGTCCGCGTGGAGCATCCCGGATTTCAATCCCAACTGCACAGCGGGCTGAATCTGACGGTCTCGCAGGAAGTGGTGGTTCCTTTCACGCTGGTAGTGGGAGCGGTGGAGCAGACCGTGGCGGTGACCGCCGAAGCTCCCTTGGTCAACACCACCAGCGGCTCGTTGGGCGGTCTGGTGAGCGAAAAGCAGATCGCCGATTTACCCCTGAACGGCAGGAACTACATCGATCTGACCTTGATGCAGGCCGGGGTCTCGAGAGATCCCGCCAGCGGTTCGGGCGGCGCTATGATGCGCGGAATGTGGTTCAGCAGCAACGGCGCCGGAGGACGGTCCAACAACTATCTGCTGGACGGCGCGCAGATGTCGAACTTCAACGGGAACAGCTCGGGCACCGTTACCGATTCGACTCTGGGGGTGGAAGGGATCCGGGAGTACCGCGTCGTGACCAACTTCTTCAGCGCGGAATACGGCATGAAGATGGGAAGCCAGACCATCATCGTCAGCAAGAGCGGGAGCAACTCTTTCCACGGATCGGCCTTTGAGTTTTTCAGGAATAGCGCCTTGGATGCGCGGAATTTCTTCGATTACAAGACGGAAACCAGTAAACGCCGGCTGCCCGCGTTTGTGCAGAACAATTATGGCGCCTCGTTCGGAGGCCCCATCAAGAAAGACAAAACCTTCTTCTTCGCAGTTTATGAAGCGGTGAGGGCGCGGACGGGGAAAACGCTGGTTACCAATGTGTTCGCCGCATCGGCCAAAGTGGATGGAGGAGCCGGCGGCGTGGCCCAGATTTCTCCCCTCATCAAGCCGTTTCTATCTTACTTTCCCGACCCCAACTTGCCCAACAACCGCTATACGTTTCCTTTCAACCAGCCGGACGATGAGAACTACGGACAACTCCGGGCAGACCATTCGTTTTCCGGCAACGACAATATGTTTGCCCGCTATACCGTCCAGGATTCCCGCCTCACGCTTCCCGGCAATTATCCGACGTTTCCGGAGGACAGGTCGAGCCGGCCGCAGTTTGGGACCTTGTCGGAAAGCCATATCTTTTCGCCCACTCTGCTGAACACGTTCCGGTTTTCCTTCAGCCGCACGAATGACACGGGGATCTCTCCCTCCCCGCTGATTGGTCCGCAGTTTTCGTTTATGCCGGGTCTGGCAGCCGGCACGTTCAGCATCGGAGGGATATCCAGTTTCGGGCCGTCCAACGTCGATCCGCTGGTTGCCAAGCAAAATGTCTTCACCTGGAGCGACGACCTGTTCGGCACCACGGGCCGGCACTCGCTGAAGTACGGATTCATCAGCAATCACTTTCAGCAGTTCAAGGCAAACTCCTCGGCTATCCGAGGCCAGATCACCTTTCCCAGCATCCAGTCCTTTTTGCAGGCCCAGCCGTCGCAATATCTCGCCGTCACGCCGGGATCGCGCCTGGACCGAACGTTCCATTCCACAACGCTGGGCTTCTACCTCCAAGACGATTTCCGAGCGACTCAAAGGTTAACGTTGAATCTGGGACTCCGCTACGAATTCTCGACCGTGCCTCGGGAAACGCACGGCGTAGAATCCAACCTGCGGGATATTCAGCACGATGTCGCAACCACGGTGGGGCCGTTCTTTGAAAATCCGACGCTCCGCAACTGGAGTCCCCGGTTTGGCTTCGCCTGGGATGTGAGCGGCAGCGGAAAGACGGCGGTGCGCGGAGGATTCGGGTTGCTCTACGATTTGGGAACCCTGAACGCCGCGCTGGCTAACTCGCTGATGCCGCCGTTTGCGAGCCAGAGTTCCGTGACCAACAACCCTCCTCTGACTCTGCCGCTCTCCTTTCCGGCGTCGTCGGCCGGAAAGCAGGTTCGCGCCGTGGATTATCACATGCAACAAACCCATATCCTGCAATACAACGTGGCCATCGAGCGGCAACTCCCCGTTGACATGGTTGCAACGGTTGCTTACGCAGGCTCCCGCGGTCTGAATCTGGTAGTGGATATGGATGGAAATCCCACCGTGCCAGGGGGGATTCCGAACGGCGCCAATTGCGTCCCGCGCCCCGCGGGCCAAGCCTTGGTTCTGGATGGGCCGAAATGCTGGCTCGGTAACGATCCCCGCACGAATCCGAACTGGGGTTCCTCGGAACTGCGGGCTGGTGCGGGCAACTCCTGGTACAATTCCCTGCAATTCTCGCTGGTAAAACGCTTCAGCCACGGCCTGCAGTTTCAGAGCTCTTACACTTGGTCCAAAGTGCTCGATGAGACGCAAGGGCAGATCGTGGGGGAAAGCAGCACCCCGCCCCAGGATCCCAGCAATCTCAAGCGGGACAAAGCTCCTGCCGGGTTCGACATTACTCAGAATTGGCGGTTCAACGCCATGTATCGAATACCCGGAACGTCTGTCTCGAGTGGCGTGCTCGGGAAAGTCGCCAATGGCTGGTCGGTCAGCGCCATCCTTTCGCTCCAAGACGGCTATCCGATCAATCTTCTGTTGCAAGCCAATCGTTCGCGTTCCAACAATAATACCGGCTTCACCGGTACCACGGACCGGCCGGACCTGCTGCCGGGCAAGACCGTCAAGGGTCTCATCTTGGGCGGTCCGGACAAATATTTCGATCCCAGCGCGTTCGCGGTGCCCCCGATCGGTTTTCTCGGGAATGCGGGAAGAAATATCCTGCGGGGTCCTGGGATGGCCAATCTGGATCTCTCGTTGGTGAAGGACACCCCGATTCGAGCCTTGGGAGAGAGCGGGGCGTTGCAGTTCCGCGCCGAATTCTTCAATATCCTGAATCGAGCCAACTTCAGACCGCCGGGAGGTGCGACGGGGGACGTTCTATTTGCTGGTTCGAGAGACGGAGAGGCTCCCCTGGCGACCGGGACCAGAATCACGTCCACGATCACCAATTCGCGCCAGATTCAGTTGGCGCTGAAGCTGGTGTTCTAAGGGTTTTGGGGGGAGTTATCATTCTGAAGCCCGCCGCCTTTTGTCGGGCTGAAGAACCTGCTTTGATTTCTATGTTGCATTCCAAACAGCAGGATCTTCCTCCGGCGGCCCAGAGTCTTCCGACGACGGGCCGCTTCGCTCAGAAAGACAGCCTAATATATTATTTCAACAAACTACTGCGAGAAACGGCCGTAGCAGCTTCGTACTTTATAAAGGAGGGGAATCATGACGTTGAAATCCAATTTATCTTGGCACATGCGCCGCGGCTTCGGCGGCGTTTTTTGTTTGTTTCTATTGTGGATGACCGCAACCTTGACTGTCGCGCAAATGCCTACGGCCACACTTCTCGGGGTTGTGAAAGACGCGAGCGGCGCGCTCGTGCCCGGCGCGGCTTTGACGGCGCGCAACGTGGATACGGGGCAGAGCCGGACCTCAGTGACGGAGGCCAACGGCTCCTACCGCATCTCCGCCTTGCCCGTGGGCAACTACGAAATCCGAGTGGAACATCCCGGATTCCAGTCCACGGTTCACAGCGGGCTGACCTTGACGGTGTCGCAAGAGGCCGTGGTGAATTTCACGCTACAGGTGGGGGCCGTCGAGCAAACCGTGGCGGTGACGGCGGAAGCTCCCATCGTGAACACCACCAGCGGCTCGTTGGGCGGGCTGGTGGATCAACAGCGCATGGCCGACCTGCCGCTCAATGGGCGTAACTACACGGAACTCACGCTGCTCCAGCCCGGCGTCATGGAGCACAAGAACCTGAGCCATTCCGGCTCCATGGCGGGAACCTGGTTCAGCAGTAACGGCGCGCCGTTGCGATCCAACAACTACTTGCTGGACGGCGCCATGATGCAGGCCTTTAACGGCGGCAGCCCGGCCTCCGTAGGCAACACCACGCTGGGAGTAGAGGGAATCCGCGAGTACCGCATCGTCACCAACTCCTTTGCGGCCGAATACGGCATGACTATGGGCAGCCAGATGCTGATCGTCAGCAAGGCCGGCGCGAACGCGTTTCACGGTTCGATGTTTGAATACTTGAGAAACAGCGTCCTGGACGCCCGAAACTTCTTCGACTACAAGACGGCCAACAGCGGCCCCGATTTTCGCTTGCCGCCCTATAAACGGAACCAGTTTGGAGGATCTTTGGGCGGTCCGGTCCGGAAAGACAAAGTGTTTTTCTTTGGCGTCTATGAGGGGCTGCGGGAGCGTTTGGGTATCACCACGGTCACCAATACGATCCCTGCCGGGTGTCATGGCGCGGCGAGCGGAACCGTCACGAACATTCAGTGTCCACAACTCGGGGCGGCTTTGCCGTCGGTTACGATTGCGCCTGTCATTGCGCCATTGCTGGCGCTCTATCCCAACCCCAATCTTCCGAATAACCGGTTCACCTTTCCCTTCAGTCAGCCGACCAATGAGAGCTACGGACAGGCGCGAGTGGATCAGACGGTTTCCTCCCGCGACACTTGGTTTGTCCGCTATACGATCGACGACACCGGTGTCGTCAACGCTCTTGCCTATCCCCAATTTTCCAATGTGGGCACGAGCCGGTCGCAATTTGCCACCTTGTCGGAAGACCACATCTTCTCGCCCACACTCCTGAACACCTTCCGGTTCTCTTACAGCCGCACGGGGAATTCCAGGAACTCGGATTCCGGTCTCAGTGGTCCGCAGTATTCCTTGGTGCCCGGCCGGGAGCTTGGGGGCATCAGCATTGGAGGCACAACCGGGCTCGGACCCGCCGGTACAACTCCCAACACCAAGACGCAAAACATCTATAGTTATGGCGACGATTTGTTCAAGACGGTCGGCCGCCATACGCTGAAGTTCGGCACCCTGATCAACCGCGTCCAGCAGCTTTTTATCAACGGCACCAACAGCCGGGGCTCGGTCGGTTTTGCCAGCATCGGTACTTTCCTGCAAGGGCTGCCCAACAGCACGCAAGGCGCCACCCCTGGGTCCATTTTTGACCGGAGATATCACTACTCGACCCTGGGCTTCTATGGGCAGGACGACCTGCGATGGAGTTCCCGGCTGACACTGAACTTGGGGCTGCGCTATGAATTCAACACGCAGTTCGAGGAAGCGCATGGTCACGGCGCGGCACTTCGGGACATCCAGCACGACGCCAACACCACGCTGGGCTCGCCGTTCGCGAACCCGTCGCTGCGCAATTTCAGCCCGCGCTTTGGCTTTGCCTGGGACGTTGCGGGCAACGGACTGACCGCCGTACGAGGCGGCTTCGGACTGTTGTACGACATCGGCGATGTGGGCAGTCCTCTGAGCGCCGGTGTCGGAGCCACGCCTCCATTCTCCAGTCTGAGCACGCTTTCCAATCCGGGACCGTTGACGCTCCCATTGGTATTTCCGGCCTCGGCGGCCGGCAAAGCATTGCGCACCCTGGATTACTTGTTGCAGCAACCGCATATGCTGCAATATAACCTGACCGTAGAACGGCAGTTGCCCTATTCGATGGCCTTGACGCTGGCTTACGGAGGTTCGCGCGGCATCAACATCATGAAGACGGTGGACGGAAATCCCACGGTTCCGCAGGTGCTTGCGGATGGGCGTCAGTTCTGGACCGGCAACGAGCTGCGCACCAACCGGAACTGGACCAGCATCGAGCTGTATACGGCTTCGGGGAATTCCTGGTATAACTCCATGCAGTTCCTGTTGACCAAGCGGTTGAGCCGGGGTCTGCAATTCCAGAGCACTTACACGTGGTCGAAACTCCTCGACGAGCGCCAGGGCCAAGTAACCGGGAACGAAAACCTGGCCAGCGGCGACTTCCCTCCGGACCCCACCCACCGCTCCATCGAGCGGGGACTCGCGTCCTTCGACGCCACCCAAAACTGGCGGTTCAATGCGATCTACCGTTTGCCGCAGTTCGCTTCCGCCGGGGGAGTTGCCGACAAGCTCATGAATGGCTGGTGGTTGAGCGGAATCCTTTCGATGCAGAGCGGATATCCGTTCACGCCGGTTCTCAATAGCAACCGTTCGCGCTCGAAGGTTAATGGCGGCGGCGGCGGGATCGATCGTCCGGATTTATTGCCGGGACGCCACGGCAGCAACATCATCCTGGGCGGTCCGACGCAGTACTTCGATCCCACCGCCTTTAAGGTTCCGGAGGCGGGATTTTTGGGGACGGCGGGCCGCAACATCCTGCGCGGACCCGGCTACGCCGGCTTGGATTTTTCTATGGCGAAGGACACGTCTTTGCGATTCCTGGGCGATGCTGGGAAGCTCGAATTCCGCGCGGAATTCTTCAACATCCTGAACCGGGTGAACTTCTCGTCGCCGAACCGGACCGTCTTCGCGGGGCTGCTGGATAATGAACGGCCCCTGGCGACCGTCGGCACCATTACCAGCACCGTCGGCAGTTCGCGGCAGATCCAGTTCGCGCTGAAGATTTTGTTCTGAGGAACGCGGCAACCAGATGCTGTTGCACAACCTGTTTTGAGCTATCGTAAGGGCACGGTTTCAACCGTGCCGTAAAAGCAATGTTTGCAATGCGGCTTTAGCCGCTGAGGTACGTCCTCAGGAGTTATCACACAGACTCTGAAGTCGTGCCCTTCCGGGCTTCCGAGGAGGTTATGCAACAGCTTCCAGATTCATTTGGGCGAGGAGGGAAAATGTTTCGAAGACCGTTTTGGTTTGCAATGGCAATTCTTTTGGTATGCAGTTCCATCGGCCTGGCCCAAACAAGCGCCCGGCTTTCGGGGGTATTAACGGACGATTCGGGGGCCGTTCTTCCCGGAGTTCAGGTGACCGTGATGAACTCTGCAACGGGAAGTTCCCGCGTGCTGACCACGGACGAGCGGGGCCGCTTTGTCGCGGCGCAACTCGATCCGGGTCCGTATCAGATCACTGCCACCGTGCCCGGATTCGAGACCTTGGTTCGCCAGGGAATTACGCTGTCCGTGGGACAGGAAGCGGAGTTGTCTCTGGTAATGAAGGTGGGAACGGTCACCGAGCAGGTAACGGTTACCGGCGAAGCGTCCTTGGTGAATACCAGCGGCAGCGCGGTCTCCGGGACGGTGGAGGAAAAACGCATTTCGGAATTGCCTCTGAACGGTCGGGACTTTACTCAGCTCGCGCTGGTGCAGCCGGGAATGTATCTGGCGCGCAAGAGCGATACCGTCGGGACCAAAGGATTCGGCACGCGGATCTCCGTGGCCGGTTCGCGCGTGGAGCAAACTGCGTGGCTGCTCGACGGCACCAACATCCGGGGGGCGAGCGCCTTTGGAGTGCCCGGCAGCGCCGCCGGTCTCGTGCTAGGCGTGGATGCCGTCCGCGAGTTTCAGGTGCTGACCAGCAACTACAGCGCCGAGTTCGGTTTCACCAGCGGCGGCGTGGTCAACATGGTGACCAAGTCGGGCACCAATGAAATCCACGGCACCGCTTACGAGTTTCTCCGCAACTCGGCTCTGGACGCGCGCAATTTCTTCGACAGGAAAAGTTCGCCGAACCAACCGCGCCTGCCTGCCTTCAAGCGCAACCAGTTCGGCGCGTCGCTGGGCGGCCCCATCCGAAAGGAAAAGGCGTTTTTCTTTGGAAATTATGAAGGCTTGCGGCAGCGCCTGGGCGTGACCCGAATCTCCCAGGTGCCGGACGCGGACGTGCACAAGGGAATCGTTCCGGGCCAGGCGCAACCGGTGCAGGTGGCGCCCCAGATTCTCCCGTATCTGAATCTGTGGCCTTTGCCAAACGGTCCCCAGATCCTGGACCGCAACGGGGCTTCCACCGGCATCAGCCAGTTGTTCAAAGCGGCCAGCCAGCCGACCAACGAGAATTATTTTATGACGCGCGTGGACTATCGAATCAACGACACGCAGAGTATCTTTTCGCGCTTTACGTTCGACAATGGAGATGCGATCAACCCGGACACGCTTCCCATCACCAGCACCAACGTTTTGACCAGGGCGCGTTACTCCACCGTGCAGCACCAATACATCGTGACGCCGCAGTTCCTGGCTACATCGCGAGTGGCTTACAATCGCAGCATCCTTGCCTCGACCATGTTGTTGCACGATTTTCCTACGAACGTTTTCATATTCAATGCGAAGCTGCCTCCCACCATCGGGTTTCCCGGCGTCTCGTCCATCGCACCGAACCTCCAGAACATTTTTTCGAACACCACCAACCTCTATCAGTTCGTCGAAGACATGGTGTACACGCGCGGATCGCACTCGCTGAAGTTCGGCGCCGATTTCGAGAAGGTGGGACTGAACTTCGACGGAGGCAGCCGCGATTTCGGGGCATTCGATTGGAAAACCATGCTCGACTTCCTGCGGGACAATGTGGGCGGCTTGAATACGTTTACGGTCGGCGCGCCGGGATCGAGCGCGAGACGCACGTTGCGGCAGAAGTTTCTGGGCCTTTATATCAACGACGACTGGAGGGTCGGTCCCCGGTTCAGTGTGAACCTGGGGCTGCGATATGAGCCCTTCACGGTGCCGACGGAAAAATGGGGGCGCTTGGCGACCGTCCGCGACTGGACCACCGCAACGAAAATGGAGACCGACATTGCTTTCTTCAACAATCCGTCGAAGAAATACTTGTCGCCGCGCGTCGGTTTTGCGTGGGACCCGCGGGGAAATGGAAAGCCTTCGGTGCGGGGCGGAGTGGGCGTCTTTTTCTTGCCGCTCACACTCGGAATCTGGCGCACGCAGACCTACCGCAACCCGCCATTTTACGCCCTCATTAATAGCGTGCCTCCCAACTTGGCTGGTGCGGTTGCTTTCGTGAATCAGATCGGACCAACCGTGCTGGGCACCGCTACGAACAGTAATACGTTTATCCAGCTTCCCAATTGGGCCATCCGTTCCTCCTATGAGATGAAAATGAATCTGACGGTGGAGCGCGACCTGGGTTGGGACACCAAGCTGGCGGTGGGTTATCTGGGAGGCAGAGGCGTCGGCCTGTGGCGGCTGACCTCGGCGAATGCGGCGCCTCCCACTCTGGTCAATGGGCGTCCGTTTGTGGCGCCGGGAACCCGCCGCCCGAATCCCAATCTCTCTTCCGGCGCATTGAACTTTTCCGATGCCCAGACCTTTTTCAACGCCATACAGGTGGAGGTCAAGAAGCGTTTCAGCCGCGGCTTCCAGTTCCAAACTTCCTACACCTGGGCGAAGAATATAGACGACAGCACCACCGGAGGCGTGGCCACCGACTACAATGAAGGCGACAGTTCGCAGCCTTACAACCCCAAGGGGGACCGCGGGCCTTCGGCTCTGCACGTGGGTCAGAACTTCGTGGTCAACAGTCTCTATGCGATACCTTCGCGCTGGAAAACGGGACCGGCTTCTTACCTGCTGGACGGATGGCAGCTTTCCGGCATTTTCAGCGCCGCCAGCGGAATCCCTTTCACCGTGAACGACTCCGGCACGAACGCTCCCGACCTGGCTCGTAACTCGGGGCGGCAGCGCCCGGACTTGGTTGCCGGTAGAAAGCCCGGAGACATTGTTCTGGGCGCTCCCAGCGGTTACTTCGATTTGAAGGCTTTCGCATTACCGCCGGTCGGCTTCTACGGAAACCTGGGTCGGAATATGTTGGATGGACCGGGGCTGTTGAATTTCGACATCAGCTTGGTGAAGAACTTCCGGGTGCCCCTCCGCGAAGGAAGCCGCCTCGAGTTCCATGCCGACTTTTTCAACCTCTTCAACCGGGCCAACTTCGGAGAGCCGGCCAGCGTGGTGCTCAACGCCAACAACCGCCAGCCGGTGGCCGGGGCGGGATTGATTACCACGACCACCACCAATTCGCGGCAGATCCAGTTCGCTTTGAAGCTGATCTTTTGATCAGAGCCGCGACCGTAAGCGAGCGGCCACTGGGAAGCCGGAATCGAATGCTTTCTTCCGAATATGGAAAGGGGAAATACCCATGAGACTTCAACATAGCGCCTGTTTCTTAAACGTATACTTAATGCTTCTTGGCCTCGCCGGTTTCGCGGGCTTGAACGCCTATGGGCAGGAAGGCGCGGGAACGGCAAGGCCCGCGGAGACTCGCAAGGAAGTCAGCTTTGCCACCGAAGACGGCTGGACGATCTACGGCACGCTCTATATGCCGACGAACATTTCCGGACCCGTTGCCGGAGCCGTCATGCTAAGCGAGCCGGGGATTCGCAACCGCGACGTTCATTCCGCGAATCTCGCTCGCGCCGTCCGCGAAAAAGGCATGGCGGCGCTGACGGTGGACCTGCGCGGCACCGGGTCAAGCTACGGCAAAAAGGACTTTGAGGTCTTTTCGCCGAAAGACATCGCGGACATGGAGCTGGACATCAAGGCCGCGGTGAATTTTCTCGGATCGCAGAAAAATGTAGACGGCCACCGCATTGCCATCGTGGGGGCCGGAACCATGGCCGATAACGTGGTGCGCGCCGCCGCCGAAAATCCCGCTGCCGTGCAAGCCATCGTGCTGGCCTCGGCCAGAAAGCTGAGCGCGCAGAGCCGGGACTTTCTCGCGTCGCGCAATGAGCTGCCAGTATTTGCCCTGGTTGGAGAAAAAGAGCTTAAAAGCTCGCAGGAAATTTCGGCCAAGCCCTATTTCCTTTCGGAGAACGACCACAGCACGATCCTGTTTGGGACCGACAAGGGCGCCGGAATGTTTGGCCGTCCTCCTAAGGTGGCCGAGAAAGTCGCCGATTGGCTGGCGGAAAACGTGAAGGGCCTGGGGATGGTCAGCGACGTCTCGTTCAAATCCCAGGACGGCTGGACGATTCACGGCAATCTTTACATGCCCGATGTATTGGACAAGAACGCGAAGGTTCCTGCCGTCGTTTTCATCCACGGCATGCACCACGAGCAAACCGCGTGGTTCGAGCTGGCGCGCGAGGTGCTGAAGAAGAACATGGCCGCGCTCGTCTTCGATCTGCGCGGCAACCGCAAGAGCATCAACGAAGGGAAAGGAAGAGTCGGCGTGGACCTGTCACAGGAGGAGTCCGCCAAGTTCTACCTGGACGCAAAGGCCGCCATCGACTTCATGGCGTCGCAAAAAGGAGTGGATTCGAGCCGCATCGCTTTGGCCACCGGAACCGCCTCCTGCAATCAAACCGTGCGCGCCGCCATCGGCGATAATCGAATCCGCACTATCGTCGCCATGTCGTTTTACTCGCCCGACCCGGACGTGAAAAAATTCCTCACCACCAGCGACATGCCCCTGCTCCTGCTGGCCAACCTGAACGACCGCAACGCCGACGGGGTCAGCCTGGACGAGCAGACCAAAGAGGTCTATAAGCTTTCCAAAAGCAAGGAAACGCAATTGATGCTCTTCGACGATGCCGGACGCGGCACCAACATGTTGCATGAAAAACCGGAAGTGATCCCCATGATCCTCCGCTGGTTTGACGACAAATTAGCCCCCGCCGGGGTGGAAAAAGCGAGCCGGTAATCCTGTTGTCCGCTTGTTGTAGAGCGGTCCGTTGTCCAGTTCCGGGTTTGTTCCGGCAGAAACCCACGGCACAAAAAACGTGCCGTGGCTCCCTCATGTGCCGCATTATCACCCTTGCCAGGCATTATAGCTTTTTCGGGGTTGGTGTATAGCTCACGGAAAGAACGCAGAAGTGCAGATCCCTCACTTCGTTCGGGATGACACCGTATGTGAGCTATACAGTAACCCTGAAAATGCCCTAAGGATATGGCCCATTCCATTGATATTCGATTTTAAGTCGAAGCCGAAATTTGAAACGGAGCAAGCTTTTCGGCGTAGGCTCGTTTGATCGCAGGCAGGGCGCGCTCCGCGGCGTCCATGCCCCGCTGTATCAGTTCTGCGGAGCGATAGTATTCGATCCACGTGAAATCGGAGAGGTCGGGATTGATCAACACGCCCGCCGAAATCGCCTTAAAATTGCCCAGTTCGTATTGCAGCGTCTGCATGGCGTTCATGATGATGTCAAACAAGTTGGGAAGGTTGCGGCTGTCGCCGAGGTAGGAAAGCGGGTTGAGCTTGTTCAGGATTCGGTAAGCACGCGAGACCTCATTCTCGAGTCCCAACTTCAGTGGCGGAACAACGTTCACGGCGATGGAGAGATCCGCGCCCATGTTATTGATGACCTCCACCGGCACCGGGTCCGCGACGCCGCCATCCACCAGGACCCGATGGTCCGTGCTGAACGGCGCAAAGACCATCGGCACCGAAGAGCTGGCGCGGAAGGCGTCGGTGAGCTTTCCCGAGCCGATTTCGACCCGCTCGCCGTTCCGAATATCGGTTGCCACGGTTCTGCACGGAATTCGGAGATCTTCGAAGGTTTCCTTGCCCTTCAGAAACGGCGAAAAAATCTCCACAAACCGGTTGCCGGCGAGAATACCCGGCTTGGAAAGGGTGAGGTCCATCGGGAGCAGAAAATTTCGCTTCTTTCCTAGCTGATGGGAAATGTCTATCATCTCGTCCACGGAGATCCCGGCGGCATAGCCCACGCCGATGATGGATCCCTGACTGCATCCCACCACCATGTCGATGGGAATATCGTTTTGCTGCAGCACCTTCAGCACCCCCAGATGCGCGATCCCGAAGGCCGCCCCGCCGCCGAGGGCGATCCCGATGGTGGACCGAAGAACCTTGCGGGCCAGCCTGCGTATGGGCAAACCGCCAGCCCCGCCGAGCCTCGAACGCATCTGTGCGGGGGAATTGCCATTCCGCAACGAAGAATCGTTGGGGATGACGAATGGTTCACAATGGTTGATGGAAATCGGTTCGGACCCCGCGTTGAAAAGGTTAATCACCTGAAAGTGTCTCGATTGGCTCCTGCCTTCCGCCGCGGACAACTGCCCCAGCTTCTCGATGATTTCGACTATCACGTCGGAGAACCCCTGGGCGGATTCGATGAGTGAGCGAGGCTCGGAAGCAAGATCGAATACAATGAACCGAAAATGCTGGATGACCTCCGAAATGAGGTTCGAGATTCTCGCGGTGTAAAACGACGGGTCTCCCTCCATTGGCACGGAAACATCCAGCACGGCCAAGCCGGGACCTTCGGATTGGATGGCGGGACCGATCGCCTCCGCCGATGGTATCCGGTCGTCAGAAAGAAGACGCACGACGGCGCCTCCGCGCGCATTCTTTCCGGGGTTTACCCTCACCAGGAGCACATCCGATCCTGTAACGTCGTGCAGAATGGCCGCCAGACTCGAAGCGACGAGGCTCTTGCCTTTGAGTCCAGGCGCTCCTGCGACGCTGATGACCATCGTGCCGGCGTTGACGGTCTGGCCCTTGCTAACCCTCTCCAGACGGTCGCATAAGACGCGAGTGAAATGTCTGAGGGCCCGGGAATCCTCAAAAAAAAGGCTTTCGAAGGAAGCTTTGTCGAGCGATGCCAGACGCGCCTGTCTCTTCACGACGACTGTTGCGGTGCGCTTGCCGCCTTGCAGGAGGGCCATCTCACCGAAGAAGTCGCCGTGCTGGAGCGTGCCGGTTTGAAGCTGATTGCCCACGTTCCGAGATCGCCGCTCCAGACCGCTTCGAACTTCTCTCTTGCGCCGGTCGCGTTGGCCGGCCCATACTTCCAGCTCGCCGCTGAGGACAATATAAAACTTGTCTCCCTCATCGCCGGCGCGGCAAATAACCTCGCCTCGCTTATGCGTCGATTCGACGAAGAGCTTCTGTACGGCGGCCAGCTCATCGCGGCCGAGAAAACTGAACAAAGGAATCGACGAAAGAAAATCTTGCGAATTCGCCATTCTGATGAACCTCCCCATCCTCATGCCTGCGCGCTCTCTACTACCATTCTAATGCTCTATTCGGAATGAAGTTCGGAGGCTGAATCAACTACGGCACAGAACTGAATTGATTCGTGTCCCGTCATGCAACTTCGCCTCGGGTTTACCAACCGGCCGCCCGTCCCGCTCTCCAGTCCCGATAAACGGCCGATCTGGAAAGTAACCTGCTTCCGAGGCAACATCCTATTCCAAAATTACGAGAATCGGCGTTACAATAAGCGCCAGGTTATTAAACAACGGCAATAACAAGGAGCAATTCTCCATGAAGCAAGAACGCACGTTGAAATCAAACATCGTTCGGATCGCGGCATTTTCCCTGCCGCTCGCCTTTGCGGTTTGGGTTCTGTTTGCGCAGGGGTCGAGGCACTCCGGATTGACACCCGTATCGCAACAGACCGCGCACCGTTTGGCGGGAGAGCCTCAACTGCTCTCCATTGAATCCATCCCGGCGGTGGAGGGCGAGGCCTGTCTGTGGGAGCCGGCCAGCCCTCCGACGCCTTGGCTCAGGAGGGCCAGCGCCAACGCCACCATGGCCGGGCTTTTGCAGCAGGGTGAGGAATCTTCTTCGGCAGCCGTTCCGATGGACAAACGGCCCGTCGAATCCGACCGCGCTCCGGTGCGCGTGATTCACGATCCCAATCCTTCCTTCAGCGCTCTGGCCGTTGAACCGGCGAGCGGTATGCTGGTGGTCGCGGACGAGAACCTCTTCCAGGTGCTGGAATACAACCGCACCGACAATACTCCTCCCAGCGCCAAGATGACGGAGCCGAAGCGCGTCATCGGCGGCAACAAAACCAAGGCGGAGATGATGTGCGGCGTCTATATCGATCCCAAGACGCTCGACACCTACGTGGTCAACAACGACACGCAAAACTGGATGGCCGTTTTCTCGAAGAACGCCAGAGGCAACGTGCCGCCGGACCGCTTCCTGGCCGTGCCCCACGGCACCTTCGGCATCACGGTGAACGAAAACACACAAGAATTGTTCCTGTCCGTCCAGCACGATAACTCGGTTGTGGTATACAAGAAAACAGCCTCCGGCAACGACAAGCCGCTGCGCGTATTGGCCGGCGACAACACCCAATTGGAAGACCCTCATGGCATCACCGTTGACACCAAGCACAACCTGCTGATCGTGGCCAGCCACGGCAACGTCAGCTATCGCGGGAACGAGGTGCAGCCCAGCGCCGCCGCTGGCGAGGAAGGCGGTGGTGAGGCGGGTGGCGGCACCCGCTATCAGCCTGGCTCCGGGAAATTCGGGCCTCCCTCCATCGCGATCTTCTCGCTCGACGCCCAAGGCAACACCGCTCCGTTGCGCAGAATCGTCGGTCCCAAGACCCGCTTGAACTGGCCCGCCGAAATCACCGTGGACGAGGAGCGCGGCGATCTTTATGTCGCCAACGACATGGATCAATCCATCACGGTCTTCAAGGTCACCGACTCCGGCGACGTGGCGCCCAGCCGCATCATCGCCGGTCCTAAGACCGAAATTCGCAACCCCACCGGAATCGCCTTGGACCTGAAGAACCGGGAAATGTGGATCGCCAACATGGGGAACCACACGGCGACGGCGTTTCACATGGACGCGGAGGGAAATGCGGCACCCATCCGGACTGTCCGCGGCGGCCCCCGCACCGAGCCGTCGTTGATGATTGGAAATCCGGGCGGCGTCGCCTATGACGGCAAACGCGCCCAGATCCTGGTTCCCAACTGAGTGGCCCATCCGCAGATTGCGGCCTTCGCCAGGTTGGCGAAGGGCGGCGCGGTGCCGGCCCGATTGATTGCAGGACAAGCCACAAAACTCAGCCGCACCATGCACGACATCCGCTACGACGAAGTGCACGACGAATTCGTGGTCACCAATCCGTTCGCCCAGGCGATCCTGGTTTTCCGTGGCGCAGCCGATGGCAACGAGCCTCCCATCCGCATCATTCAAGGTCCCAGCACTCAGATGGGCGCCGCGGATCGCGTTGAGATCGACCCCATCCACGATGAAATTTACATTCCGGGAGGCAACCGCGTCCTGGTTTTCCCGCGCAAAGCGAACGGGGACGTAGCTCCCATCCGCGTCATCAAGGGACCGGACACCAAGCTGCGCGGCGGCACCGCCATGGCCGTCGACCCGGTTCACAACTTGCTGGTCGTGGGTACGGGAGGATCCGCGAAGAGGGGACCGGACGGCCTGGGAGCTTTGCTGGTTTACAACCGCACCGACAACGGAAACGTGAAGCCCATGCGCATCATCAAGGGACCCAAGTCCGGGATTATACGGATCAACCAGATGGTCATCTATTCGCCCCGCAAATTCATCGTAGCCACGCAACCCGGCGAGGGCGACATGATGGAACCCGAGGGCGTCTATGTGGGTGTTTGGAGTCTGGACGACAACGGCGACGTCCCGCCGCTATGGAGGATCAATGCCAACGCCAAGACCGCGATGAAAAAGGCGCGCGGCGTAACGCTCGACCCCAAGAACAAAGAGATGATCCTGGCGGACATGCGCCTGAACTCCGTGCTCACGTATTACTTCCCGGAGATGTTTTGAGTTAGGTAGGTACGGGCCTCCAGGCCCGTACCCACTTGCTTTCCCGGTAAATCCGCAATCGGCGCGCAGTGTGATCGCACCGCAGCGTTTGCGCCATATGGGTTTACCTAAATCGGTTTGTGGCCGTCGTTTGTGGCCGTCATGGTCCATTCTTACTTGCCCGAAGGGCAATTCCGTGAATAGCGTAGGTTTTAACCTACGGAAAAAGAAACTAACGGAACAATTTCAACCCCGCGAGGGGTTGACTGGGCTCCCCTATGATTGTCCGGCCCCTCCAGGGCCGTTACCGCCTTTCTGAATCCGTTTCCGTAGGTTTCACCTACGGCTATTCACGCTATTGCCCTTCGGGCAAGCGGGCAGGAATGATCACGGCCCCCAACCGATCTAAGTTAGCGCTTATAGGAACCCGCCAAGGTCTTCTCCGTGCGCCACTGCATCCAAATTGGCACCGGAATTAAAAAAAATCCGGTTGGCCCTGGACTCCGGCGGCAAAGCGGAGTTATTCTGAACCACGCGGTTTCTGGTCCCGGTGGGGACGGAGGGGCGCAACGCAGGCGCTTCAGTCCGGCCGCGGCAACCGGACGATGGAAAGCTGCGTAAATATCTTTTCGCTTCGGATGTCATGACGTCACGGCTGGAACATGAATGGAATAACGGCAAGGGCCGCGTCCTGCGGCTCAACGTCACGCTGGAAAGCCGGGTCCAGAGCGCCGATCGCGCCGAATCGATGATCCTGGCATTCTGCGCCCGGGGGATGTACGGAGAACTCGAGCGCGAAGAAGTGGGGCTGGCCGTCCGGGAGTCGGTGGCCAATGCCGTCCTCCACGGCAACCGTTGCGACATGAGCAAGAAGGTTCTTTTGAACGCGGAGCTGACCGATTCCGGCTTGGTCATCTCCATCAAGGACGAGGGCGAAGGATTCGATCCCGACTCGTTAGCCGATCCGCTAGTCCCCGATAATCTGCTGAGCGAAACGGGCCGCGGACTTTTTTTGGTGAAGACCTGCATGGACGACGTGGTTTTGCGCCGGGACGAGAACTGTGGCATGGAGATCACCCTGACTAAATATATTTCGAAATCTCCCCGAAGGAGGATCACCAAGTGAGTTTGAAGACAAGCAAGCGAGAGGTGGGCAGCGACGTTGTTGTGGTCGATCTGAGCGGCCGCATTGTGCTGGGCGATGGGAACGACGTTCTGCGCGAGACCGTCGCGGAACTGGTCCGGGCCGGCCGCAGGAGAATCCTGTTGAACCTGGCCGACGTCAGCTATATCGACAGTTCGGGACTGGGCGCGCTGGTGAGCGGCTATACTACCGTCACCGGCCAGCAGGGGCAGGTGAAGCTTTTGAGTCTGACGAAAAAGGTTCACGACCTGTTGCAGATCACCAAGCTCCTGACGGTATTCGAGGTCTTCGACGACGAAGCCGCGGCGATCAAGAGTTTTAAGTAAAGTCCGGTCTTCGAGCCTCTTCTCCTGGGAGAGGATAGCGGGCCTGCCCCTGGGCGGGCCCTCGGAACAATGCCGGGCAGCGATTCATTCACCCGCAGCCGGGGAAGCTCCATAACAGGGAAAGCCAAAGACAACGCGAACCGTATTCCGCGCGTGGGAATGCGGCCATGGGGCGATTCCTGCCAATCTCGATCCCTGATTGGGCGTCCTCCGGTTCGTCGATTCTTCCCGTAGATGCGGCGCGGACGTCTCCGTTTGTCGGTAAAGATCCGGCTGGCTGGAGGCATTGTTTTCCGGCTCCACCGCCACGGGAGAAATTCTCACAGGTCTAGCCGAATTCATCCGACGGGGCGAACGCTTGTCATTTTTATCCAAATGGGCTTCCTGGGCGGCGCATATCCTTCTTCCACTGGGTGGGCCGGGACTGTTTGCGGCCGCTGTTGTGGATTCCTCGTTCGTGCCGTTGCCGGAAGGCGTGGACGTGTGGCTGATCTCGCTCTGCGTGCTGCGGCCGGACCGCATGCCCTATTACACGGCACTGGCCACGCTCGGTTCGGTGGTCGGAAGCTGTATGCTCTACGCCGTGACACGCTGGAGCGAAAAAAAGTTCCTCGAAAACAATCCGAAATACAAGGGCCTGCCCCGCATCCAACGCTGGGTTGAGAAGTACGAATTTTGGACCCTGCTGATCGGAGCGGTCCTTCCGCCCCCCACTCCGTTTAAGCTGGTGGTGATTGCCACCGGTCTTGTGGGAGGCCACTTCGGGAGATTCATCCTTGCCTTGGTGATCGGCAGAACGATCCGCTACGCCGGAGAGGCGATCCTGGCCGTGCGCTATGGAAAACAAATCTGGGTATGGCTGCTCCATGTCGGCCCTTACATTTTTGGATTGGCCGTGACGGTGCTATTGGTCGGCTATTTTTACCGTCGATTGCGGAACAAAAGGACAGGGATTTGAAGAAAAGGCGCGGAACATTCTGCTTTATTAGAAGCCGTCTCATAAATGGACAAAAAGGCGCATGAGCAAACATCAAAGACATACCTCAGGGGCTGAAGCCCAGATTTCATGGGCCTCGAGCGGCACGGCTGAAGCCGTGCCCTTACGATTGCCACAAAAAACCTATTTATGAGACAGCTCCTAGTTACAAGCCCAGTTTCTCCCACTTTCCATCGACCAAGGCTTTGATTCGTTCGTCCATTCGCAGCGCTTCGGGCCAGGGTCTGTGAAATCCCTCGGAGGGCCATTTTCGCGTGGCGTCCACGCCCATTTTCGATCCGAAGCTGGGCAGGCGGCTGGAGTGATCGAGCGCGTCGATGGGGCCCAGCGTGAACTGTATGTCGCGCTCGGGATCGATGTGGTTGAGCGCCTTCCAGACCACCTCGCGGCTGTTTTGCACATCGACATCGTCGTCGACCACCACGATGCACTTGGTGAACATGGCTTGGCCGAGACCCCAGATCGCATTCATGACCTTGCGCGCCTGGCCGGGATACGACTTGCGAATCGAGACCAGCATCAGGTTGTGGAAGATGCCTTCGAACGGCAGGTTGACATCGACAATCTCGGGCAACTGGAGCTGCATCAGCGGCAGAAAGATGCGGCTGACGGCGCGGCCCATGTAGCAGTCCTCCATCGGCGGCGGGCCGACGATGGTGGTCGAATAAATCGGGTCGCGGCGATGCGTCATGCAATGGACGCGGAAGACCGGGTACTCGTCGGGTAGCGAATAAAAGCCGGTGTGATCGCCAAAGGGGCCTTCGGTGCGCCGCTCGTTTAAGTCAACGGTTCCTTCCAGGACGAACTCGGCGGTCGCCGGGACTTCCAGATCCACGGTGCGGCAGCGGAGCATCTCGACCGGCTTCGACCGCAGGAAGCCCGCGAAGAGCATTTCATCGAGGTCCGGAGGGAGCGGGGAGATAGCGGCAAACGTCACGGCCGGATCGGTTCCGATGGCGACGGCCACTTCCATTTTACTGTCGGAAGCTTTGCCGGCGCGCCGGAAGTGCTCGGCGCCTTGCTTGTGAATCTGCCAGTGCATGGCCGTGGTGCGCTCGTCGAAGACCTGCATGCGGTACATGCCGCAGTTGCGCTTGCCAGTCTCGGGGTCGCGAGAAAATACCACCGGGAAAGTGATGTATCGCCCGGCATCCTGCGGCCAGCACTGGAGGATGGGCAGGTCGAGCAGCGAAAAATTATCTGCCCGAACAATCTCCTGCGCCGGTCCGTCGGAAACCGTCTTCGGGAAAAAAGCTCCGATCTCGGCGAGGCGAGGGACCAGCTTGAGCTTTTCAAATAACCCTTCCGGCGGCTTCATGTGAACCAGCTCACGGATGCGTCCGGCGACCTCCTCGACCGATCCCGCTTCGAGCGCCAGCTCCATGCGGCGCGGCGAGCCGAATGCATTGATGACCAGCGGCACGTGGCTGCCTTTGACGTTTTCAAAGAGCAGCGCCGGCCCGCCACTCTTCGAGACGCGGTTGGCGATCTCGGAGATTTCCAGGATCGGGTCCACTTCCACGCCGATGCGCTTCAGCTCGCCCGCCTGCTCCAGCGCATGAATGAATGCTCGAAGGTCTTCGTATGCCAAGATTCCACCTTTCGAAGAAGTTCAGTCGCTGATTATATTACAGACGAAGGCAGGCTGTTCAGGAAGGCGTCATGAAATCAGAATGCAAGTATTCGAGCCGCGCGAGAGCCAGCGGCCACAACGCCGCGTGGCGTCCTGATTGTGCCTTGGCAATGATTCGGGGATCTGATCGTCAAACGGCGGGCGAATCGCCTTTGAAATGGCCAGAACTATTTCCGTTCTAACGCCAGCTTTAATTCCGGAATACCTTCCGTAGCCGCTTTCCAGACTTCCTTCAAGTCCACTTGCATATAATCGTGAATCAAAAAGTCGCGCATTCCGGCGATTCGACGCCACGGAATCGAACCATGCAGGTCTTTGAATTCTGGAGAAAACCGTTTCGACGCCTCGCCGATGATTTCAAGTTCGCGGGTGACCGCAAGTTGCGTTTTCAGATCCATCGCAAAAGCCTCAAAATCCATGCCGGCTGTAAAGGTTTCTATTCCTTCAATGGCTCTGAGTATGTGGTTGCGGTAAATCCGATCTCGCTCCTCGCCCATATAGAACCTTCAAATCTTTTCCTACGTAGGGGCTTACATCCGGGCTTAGACTGGCTTCAGTGATCAGGTCGACTTTTTGCTCCAGTGCGTCCTCCAGCTCCTGAGCGATTCCGATATGATCGAGCAGAGAGATATCTCTATTGAAGCGCACCAAGATATCCACATCGCTGCCAGGCCTGTTCTGTCCTCGGGCGACGGAGCCAAAAACCGCCACGTATTCCGCTCCGTGAGCTTTCAAGATCGCAGCTATTGTTGTACGAATTTCTTCATTCGTCATGGCAGTATCATTCTCACCATTCGACGCCGCTATCATATCATTGAATCGCAAAATCGGGGCGCAGTGCGGAGTCCGGTTCAGTCGCTGGGGTCAATTTCATGGTTCATAAGATCAACCTGCAATCGCCGTAGGAATAGAACCGGTAACGCGCGCGGCCGGCGTGCTCATAGACGGCGCCGATAAATGTCATGGAGAAAAGTCACAAATTCCTCCGCATTCGTCCAAAGACCTTCGCCCTTACCCAATATTTCCTCGAGACGCTGAATGGGCCGGACACCTTGCTCCAAGGCCAATTCCGCTAGCGTCGTCGCACCCCTTGATGTTGCTTGCTCTGGCATGGTTCCTCCGGTTAACAAGGTTAACAAGAGGATAACAAAGTTTGATCTTCGCAACCCATTGCTACAAGATGCATTCTGGTCTCTCGGGGTGTTAGAATATCTTCGAGGTTTTTACAGATGAGCGTGAGAGCAGAATATGTGAATGGCGTATTTAAGCCTCTAGACGGCCCACCCGACGCGGTACCCGGGAAAGTGTACAGGGTATTTTCCGAAGAGGAGTTGCGCAACCTGACTGAGAATTCCGCTTGGCTCAGGGCGGCTGAAAGCAGCTTCCAGTTCTGGAACAACGAGGAGGATGCGGCTTACGACAGCCTATAGACAAGGCGACATCGTCCTTGTGTCATTCCCCTTCACAGACCTCACGACCACCAAGAAAAGGCCAGCGCTGGTCATCTCTCCAGACTCTTTTAACGAACTCAATCAGGATTTAATTCTCGCCGCAATAACGTCACAACCGGCTGGAGACGAATTTGCCCTTTCGCTCCGGGACGGCGACTTTCAGGAAGGGGGGCTTCCCCGAAAGTCCGTGGTGAAAACCTCAAAAATATTCACGATTCACTCCGCATTGATCCTGAAAAAGATTGGCGCACTCAAGCGGACCAGGCTCGACGAGATTCTTGTTCAAGTTCGCCGATTCTTTTCTTAGGCACAAGACTGCGGCGAGGTGCATCATAAAATCAGCATGCAATCGCCGTAGGAGTAAAAGCGATATCGCTCGCGGACGGCGTGATTGTAGGCGGCGAGCACCGGCTCCCGACCCGCAAACGCGGCGATCAGCATCAGCAAAGTCGTGCGCGGCAGATGGAAATTCGTAAGCAGGCCGCCGATCACGCGGAACTCGAAACCCGGCAGGATGAACAGGCGCGTTTCGCCGCCACCCGGCTCGATGCGCCCGCCATGCTGCATGGCAAGATGCTCGAGCGTCCGAACCGTCGTAGTCCCTACCGCTACGATGCGGCGTTTTTCCCGCAGCGCCAGGTTCAATCGGTCGGCGGCGTGCGGCGCGACCTCGAACCGCTCCGGATGCATCTGGTGTTTTTCGATTTTGTCCTCATGGATGGGCTGGAAGGTTCCCAGACCCACGTGCAGCGTGATCTCCACGCGCTCGATACCGCGCCGGTCGAGCGCGGAAAGCATCTCTTCGGTGAAGTGCAGGCCCGCGGTGGGTGCGGCGACCGAGCCGGGCTCGCGCGCGTAGACGGTTTGATAGCGCTGGCGATCTTCGTCTTGATCGGGACGGCGAATATAGGGAGGAAGGGGAATGTGGCCGACCTTCTCAATCATCTTCGTCACCGGGACACCTTCCGGGAATTGCAGGACTCTCAGGCCGAACTCGCCGCGGCCAATGACTTCGGCTTCGAGCGGCGGGGCGGTGGAGGGGGAATCGGGTTCGCTAGGTGCCGAGGGACCGCTCCCTTTCGGTCGCCCCTCGGCTCCGCTCGGGACCCTGAGCCTGTCGAAGGGCGGCTCGGATTCGAACACTAATCGCTCGCCGGTTCTCACCTTGCGTCCCGGTTTCACCAGCGCTTCCCAGGTACGCTCGTCGAGTTGCCGTGCCAGCAGCACTTCAATGGGGCTGGTGAGATATTCGTGCCGGCTGGGATTTCGTTTCCCGATGGGCTGCGAGCGCAAGCCCGCGCGATGGCCGAAGAGCCGCGCCGGCAATACCCGGGAGTTGTTCACGACCAGCACGTCGCCGGGGTTCAGGCGCTCGGGAAGCTCGCGAAAGTAAGCATCTTGAAAAGTCCCCGTCGCACGGTCGAGCGCAATCATGCGGGAGCCGGCCCGGTCGGAAGGCGGAACCTGGGCGATCAGCGCAGGCGGGAGGTGGTAGTCGAAATCTTCCAATGTCAGTCTGGGAACCATGGGTGCGAGAGCGGCAACGAAAAAAGTTATTGGAATCTGGTAGCCCAATCGGGCCGGACGAAAAGCAGGTTCTTCGCTTCGCTCAGAATGAAAGCCATCGTTCTGGGTTCACTGCAGGTGGAGTAGCAAGCTATCCCGCGCCCGGCGTGGCCGGTGCCTTGAAGAACAAAATGATGAGGCGGCTATCGCCCGCCGTAAGTCCGTGGCGCGTGCCGGCGGGCACGTGGATGAGACTCTTCGGACCGACCGTCGCTTTTTCCATCGCTTCCCCATCGCCGGTCGAGATCGTGCCGCTTCCTTCCAGTACCAGAAACACTTCGTCCTGCTCCGGGTGGTGGTGTACGGGAGTGGATTGTCCCGGTTCGTAGCAGAGCAACTCCGCTACGATCTTGCGGGAGCCAAGCAGCTTCTTGCGAACCCGCTTGGCGGTGGAAAACTCCACGAGTTCTTCGATATGCAGGTGTTCCATGGTTTGATGGTTCGATTGCTTCCTGTTGGCAAGGGCCTCTATCGGCGGCTGGTTCCGCGACGTTCAGGTTAGTCTGATTGCAGAATCCTCGCTGCACCTTTTTTCAGCAGGATTTGGGCTGTTTTTCTTCCCAATGCCTCGGCGATCTCGATCGCCTCCTCTTGCTCAAGGCCATTGATGGAGGCCGATAGCTCCGTCGCCTGAATGAATTCGCTGCCATCGGGACGGATGACGATGGCGGTCAGTTCCATCGCTTCATCCTTCCGCTCGACCGTGGCCGCGATGGGTATCTGGCAGCCGCCGCCGAGGCCCTTCAGTAACGAACGCTCCGCCGTGACGCAGAGCCGTGCCCAAGTGTCCTCGAGAGCAGCGAGAGCTTGCAGCGTGCGCTGGTCGTTGGCTCGGGCTTCAATCCCCAACGCTCCCTGGCCCACGGCTGGATAGAGCACGTCTGCGGCAAGGATCTCGGAGATCAGGCTGTCGAGTCCCAGGCGGCGCATGCCGGCCACGGCCAGAACAATGGCGTCGAGCTCCGTTTCGTGCAGCTTGCGGAGCCGGGTGTCGAGATTGCCGCGGAGCGGTTCGACGCGCAAGTCGGGCCGGAGCCGCCGCAACTGTGCGGCGCGGCGAATGCTGCTGGTGCCGACGACCGCGCCGGGAGGCAGAGCGTTCAACGGCGCTCCGGTGCGGCTGACCAAGGCATCTCGAGAGTCCTCGCGGCGGGGCACGGCGGCGAGGATCAATCCTTCGGGAATCTCGGTCGGCAGGTCCTTCAGGCTGTGGACCGCAAAGTCGGCGCGGCCGTCGAGCAGGGCCTCCTCGACCTCCTTGGTGAACAGGCCCTTGCCGCCGGACATTTGATTTATCTGGGGAAGCGGCTGATGGCTCATCCGGTCGCCGGTGGTGCGGATGGTGAGGACCTCCACGCGTGTGCCGGCGTTGAGGCGCTCGAACTCCCCCTGCACCCAGCTCGATTGCTGGAGCGCCAGGGGCGAGCCGCGGGTCGCGAGTGTGAAAGTAGTATTTTCCAAGAGACATTTATCCGCAGATTTCGCAGATGACGCACAAAAAAAGCCGGATGTTCAGAAATTAGAAAGTCAAAATAAAAACTCGATGCTACACCGAATACACTCTAGCTTCTGAAATCTTCCAGTCTGCGCCATCTGCGCCATCTGCGGATCTCTTCTATTCCTTTAGATTAAAAATCTTCCGCACCGTCTCGACCACCTTCAAGCCATCGGGGTGCTGCGCGAGGTTCTTGAGGTGCGAGATCGGAGAATGCAGAATCTTGTTTACCATGCCTTTGGTCAGCATGTCGATGGCCTCGCGCTGCTCCTGGGTCAAATTGCCGAATTGCGAATGGAGACGGGACAATTCGTTGCGGCGAATTTGCTCCAGGTGCCCTTGCAGCTCGACGATGGTGGGGACCACATCGAGCGTCTTCAGGCGCCGGACGAGTTTTTCCACCTCCTCGTCGGCGATCACTTCGCCCTTCTGCGCCTCGCGCAAGCGCTCCTTGAGGTTGGCGTCGACCACCTTTTGCAAGTCGTCGATGTCATAGAGGAACAGGTTGTCGAGCGTGTTGACTTCCGGGTCGATATCGCGCGGGACGGCGATGTCGATGAAGAACATGGGCCGGTTCCTGCGCTCGCTCAAGAGGCGCTGCGCGTCGGCTTTCCGGATGATGAAGTGCGGCGAACCGGTGGAGCTGAGGACGATGTCGCACTTGGCGGCGTATTCCAGAAGTTTGTCGAAGGGGACGGCGCGTCCTCGCAACATGGCCGCCATCTCCTCGGCGCGCTCCGGAGTGCGGTTGGTGACCAGGATGTTCGAAGCGCCGCTGTTGATGAGATGCTTCGCCGCCAGCTCGCTCATCTTGCCGGCGCCGATCACTAGGACATGCTTTCCTTCGAGCGATCCGAAGATCTTGCGCGCCAGTTCCACGGCGGCATAGCTGACGGAAACGGCGGAGGAAGCGATTCCGGTTTCGGTGCGGATGCGCTTGGCGACCGAGAAGGAGCGGCTCAGAACTTCTTCGAGCACGCCTCCCAGGGTCCCGGCGGCATGAGCCAGCGCGTAGGCCGTCTTGACCTGCCCGAGAATCTGAGACTCGCCTACGATCATGGAATCGAGGCTTCCGGCAACGCGAAAGATGTGGCGGATCGCCTCGCGCTGGCGAAACTGGTAGAGATACGGCTCGATCTCGGAGAACTCGCGGTCGTGAAAACGGGCCAGGAATTGAGCCAGCTCGGAGGCCGAGGTTCCCTCGTCGGTTTGGGAGGGCGCGAAGATTTCTACCCGGTTGCAGGGGGAAAGTATAAAGGGCTCGGGGATGCCGGGG
>Ga0080064_1000828_pt1 | contig 73458 bp, 79 predicted proteins | sample Subgrocontami54m_FD_69260 | JGI IMG/M metagenome (GOLD analysis project Ga0080064, IMG submission 69260) | Subsurface groundwater microbial communities from S. Glens Falls, New York, USA - GMW46 contaminated, 5.4 m (SPADES assembly) (version 2) ...
AGAACCAGTATTAATGAAGTCAAAATTTGGAGATTTGTATTTAGATACATGTAATTTTTCATTTGAGGTTTATTCAAAAAATATCGAACCCATGATAAAGTACATACGAGAAAAATACCCAATTGAAAAATATACTTTTAAGGACTCAAAGGATGGAACAGAAAAATCATTTTCCAAATTAAAAGAAGAAAACGACATCAAATCGGCAAATATGATTTACAATGGATCTACAAAAGCTAAAGCATTGGACATTTTACGTGGACTTTTGCCAGCATCCACATTAACTAATGTGGGAATTACAGGAAACGGGCGCGCTTTTGAGTATCTCCTTACAATACTTGCATCATCAGAACTCAAAGAAGAGCAAGATTTAGCCTCAAAAATCAAAAAAGAGCTTGACACTACCATCAAAGCGTTTGTTAGAAGAGCAGATGACAAATACGGAAAAGCATTTCAAAATTATCTACAACAACTCAAAAAAACATCAAAAATAGTAACAAAAGAAATCAAACCGAAAATAATTTCAGGAGTAAGAACACAACTAGTTGATTATGAGCCAGAAAAAACAGCAATAGACAAAATTATCACAAGCATAATCTACGAACAGTCTCCAAGTACATCTTATAATATTATCATGCAGCAAGTAAAAAAACTACCAGATGAAAAGAAGAGAAAAATAATCAGTGCATTTACAAAATTGCGCCAAAATAGACGCCATCGACCATCAAGAGCATTTGAAAGTGTGTACTATACATTTGATTTACTCAATAATTTTGGGATGTTTAGAGATTTTCACAGGCATAGAGCACTTACATTAGAAAGACAATTACTAACAACAGATCATGGATATAACATTCCAAATGAAATCAAAATTCTAGGAATTGAAAAAGAGTACACAGAGTGTATGACAAAAACAAAACAAACATTTGATAAAATCAGAAAAAAGCATCCAGAACAGGGGCAGTATGTTGTTAACTTTGCCTACAACTATCCATATTTTATGAAATTTAATCTCAGAGAGGCATGTCATTTAATAGAATTAAGAACTGTTCCGCAAGGACACATTGATTATAGACGAGTTGCACAGCAAATGTTCAAAGAGATCAACAGAGTTCATCCCAACTTGAGCAAAATAATGAAATTTGTAGATTTAAAAGAATATGATTTAGAAAGATTTGAATCAGAAAAAAGGTCTGAAGAGAAAAGAAAGAACCTTAAAAAATAGAAGATATTCTAATACAATCAAAAAGAGACAGAGTCATGGCAGATAAAATTGTAAAAACTCCCAAAGAATGGAAAGAAGTATTGACACCTGAGCAATTCGAGGTGTGTATCAACAAGGGGACAGAACCGCCATTTACTGGAAAATATTACAACAGTAAAGAAAAAGGCACCTACAAGTGTGTCTGCTGTGGGGAAACATTGTTCAAATCAGATACAAAATATGATTCAGGTTCTGGATGGCCAAGCTTTTGGCAACCTCTTTCAGATGAAAAAATAGAATACATATCAGATACCGATTATGGGATGGTACGCACAGAGGTAAACTGTAAGAAATGTGGTGCACATTTAGGGCATGTTTTTGATGATGGTCCAAAACCAACCAATCTCAGATACTGCATTAACTCAATTTCACTTGATCTTGACAAGAATGATGAGTAAAAGTAGCACTAGTCACTTGTGAGCACATAAATCAAGAGAATTCAAAAATTATTAATAAAACACAGTCAATGATAAGAAAATCAAAGAAGCAAAATGAATCACAATAACAAATCAGAAAGGAAAGAAGGAATTTGAGAATAATACTTTGTGGATTTGGCGTTGTTGGTCAAAGCTTGGTAAAATTATTTGATTCAAGATCAGAGGATCTTTATGCAAAATATGGATTAAAACCACGAGTTGTAGGTGTCTTTGACAGTAAAGGTAGTGCTGTAGATACATCGGGACTAGAATTAGAAAGGCTAATAGAAGTAAAGAAAAAATTTGGAACCGTAAAAAATTATGCTAACACAAAAAATAACATGTCAGGGATAGACATGATCAAGAATTTAGATGCAGATGTGATAATTGAGACTACTGCCAGCAATTACAAAGATGCAGAGCCAGGAATGACTCACATAACAACTGCAATGAAAAGAAGAATGCACGTAATATCTGTAAACAAAGGTCCGTTAGCATTGGCATTTCCATCATTAATGGAACTAGCAACTTACAATCAAGTTATCTTCAAATTTAGTGGAACCGTAGGTGGAGGAACACCAATTTTGGATTATGCAAAAAATAGTCTTAGGGGTGAGAGAATAATGTCTTTTTCAGGTATCCTAAATGGAACGACAAATTATATTTTAACAAACATGGCAAATGGATTATCATTTGTTACTGCTTTAAAAGATGCAAAAGACAAAGGGTATGTCGAAGCAGATGAATCATTGGATTTGGATGGATTAGATGCAGCTGCAAAATTAGTAATTCTTGCAAATTGGGTAATGGACATGAAAGTAACAATGCCAGATATAAAATGCAAAGGAATACGCAACGTAACAGCAGAAGATATTAAAAAAGCAAGCAAAAACAATTGTGCTGTAAAATTAATTGCTTCATGCAACAAAGAGCTGATAGTAGAACCAAAAGAAGTATCAGTAGACGATCCATTGTGTGTCAATGGAACATTAAACGCAATTGCATTTACATCAGAGCATTCTGGCACTCAAACAATTATCGGAAAAGGAGCAGGGGGAATGGAAACGGCAAGTTCCATCCTCAGAGATTTGTTAGACATCAGACAAGAGATTGCAAAAATTTGAAATCCAATTTGATCTCAAAAAGTGAGACAGCAGATCTACTAAAAACAGTCTCAGAAAAGTGGAGAATTGAATTTCCAAAAATAAAGAATCTCAAAGTACACCAAATTGCAGATGAAGCACAGATAATCACAGGTCAAGGAATAAAAATTTTGAAGGTTAATGATGAATATCTGCCATTTTTATCAGAAACACAGCTGCTTGAAAAATTTCCTCATGTAACAGTAGACATGGGAGCAGTGAAGTTTATGTGTAAAGGAGCAAATGTGATGAGACCCGGAATCAAAAGTCACAGTGAATTTGAAAAAGAAAAGATAGTTTGCATTATTGAGGAATCACAGCATAAGTTTCTTGCAGTTGGAAAATCTCTTGTTTCAAGTTCAGAATTAGAAAATATGGAAAAAGGGGAAGTCATAAAAAATATGCATTACATTTCAGACAAGTTTTGGGAAATAGGAAAAACAATTTATGATTGATTTATTCGTTTGCATAAATCCAAATACAACAAAATAATAGAACTTTATAGGGGACTAGATTTTTTCCGTGAATTCTTTGGTGCCATCTTTAGTGATAACAAGTATATCAAGTCCATCACCGCTTGCAGAATCTCTAAGTGCTGCAGAACGAACAGCTCTTTTTGCTAAATCTATTGCTTCTTCTTGAGTCATGTTTGGTTTGAATTGAGGATCCAAAACACCCAATGCCATTTCAGCACCGGTTCCAACGGCAGCATATTGGTCTGGAAGAACAGAACCTAATGGGTCAAGAGTATACATGATAGGCTTGTCAACTACACCGCCAACAATGACCTGAGTCAATAATGGAAAGTATCTTCGTTCATACATCATATTTGACATCATTTTAGCTACAGTGTTTGGCGGAACATCTCTTTTGAGTTCCATTTTTCTAATTTTTGCAAGTGCAGCAATTTGTAATGTTAAAATTTGCATATCAGCTACAAGTCCAGCACATGTTGCCCCCACTTTTGAAGTGATTGAAAAAGTCTTTTTTGTAGACTTGCTTACAAGAAAATTTCCAAATGCGATCCTTTTTTCACTTGCAAGAACTATACCACCATTAAAAGTAATTCCTACAGCCGTTGCGCCTGGCATGTACATGGACATATTTGAAATGATTTCAGAGCATAATAAAGGGCTTTCTCCTTTTAGATACAAAAAACGAGATAAAATATTTTATACGCTAAGAAACAAAATCTTGTATTGACCGAAGCCAGTATTCACAATACAAAATTAAATGATATTGCAAATTGGGGCATCAGATCTGCAATAGGAGTAATTTTCATAGTACATGGTTCAGGAAAACTAAATCCAGGATTTGTTGGATTTCTAACAGGACAGGTAGGATTTCCTCCAGAGATGCAAATACCAATTGCATTAGCAGAGATGATACCTGGAATATTGTTAATTGTGGGTATCTTTACACGAATTTCTGCATCGATGTTAGCCATAATTATGCTTGGTGCAATATTACATATCAAAAAAGCAACCAGTCTAACTGGAGAAGGTGGAATTGAGTTTGAATTGATATTACTTGCAGGTTCACTAGTGGTAGTTGCCGCAGGTCCAGGAAGAGCATCGCTTGCACATATTATAAAAAAATTACCCAGATGTCTTCACTAGTCTTTTCCAAATTTTTCCATTATAAGACAAATACATTTCGTGGTTTTTTTCAATAAATCAACTCTAGCAAATTCATTGGGGGAGTGAATACGAGAAAACATGTAGGTGCTGCCAATAGATATGCAAGGAGCATTCAGAGCATTTACAAAAGAATGCATTGGACCAGTTCCTGCATTTGAAACATTAAGAACTGATTTTCCAAATGATTGATCAGCTGCTTCTTTAACTTTAGAAACAAATGGATCAGATGGATTTGTTCGTGCAGCTGCTTCGCCATGAAAAATTTTGATTAATACATCACCATATCCCTTTGATTTCAAATGCTTTTTCAATCGGAGAACTTGTTTTTTGGGATCCATTTTAGGAACTAGTCTGAAATCAATTTTGACTAGTGCTTCTCCAGGAAGTACTGTTTTTGCGCCATTTCCAGTATAGCCTGAAACAAATCCAGCAATATTACAAGTTGCACCCCCAACTAGAGCTTTTTTTGCACTCAATCCATGCATATTGCCTACAAATGATTTTACTCCAAATTCTTTTTTGAATGATTTTTCATCAAAAGGTTCTTTTGAAATTATTTCCAAATCTTTTTTTGAAAATGGCGTTATTTCTTTATACCAATCTTTAATGAGAATTTTTCCATTTGAATCCCGTAGTGTTTGTACAGCTTCAATTAATCGCCATGCGGGATTTTTTATCAAAACAGCCAAGCTTGAATGTGCATCACGAATCGATTCCTTTACAGATAATTCAACATAGAGTAATCCCTTCATTCCAAGACCAATGATAGGTCTATTTTGTGAATCAACATAACCAAATTCCCAAATCACGCCATCACATGAAAATTTCTTTTGATATTTTTTCAGATATTGATCAATGTGTGTACTGCCTATCTCTTCCTCGCCTTCAATTACAAATTTAATATTACATGGAACATCCCCACTAGTTTTCAGATATGCCTCGACTGCCTTTATTCTAGTGATTAGTTCGCCCTTATCATCAGATGAACCCCTGCCAAAAATTTTATTCCCTTTGATTTTTCCGCTAAATGGAGGATCATCCCACAACTCAAACGGCTCTACAGGTTGAACATCATAGTGATTATAAAACATCAGAGTCTTGTTTGGATTCTTTTTTGATTTGACCTCTCCATATACAATCGGTGCCACATTTTTTAGTCGCAAGATTTCAGATTTTATTCCAGATTTCTCTAGTGTTTTTTTTACTAATTGTGCACATTCTTCAATTCCTTCATTTTTTGCAGAAACGCTTGGTTGTTGAATTAGTGTTTGTAAGTCAGAAACTAAATTATTCATATGTACATCAATATGCTTTAGAGGATGCATGTTACTCATACAATTCTATCAAATGGTTTCATTGCATTTGGGAGTTCATCTAAGAGATCCATAGAGGTCATATGTAACCCAAACTTCTTTTGAGTTGCTTTCCCAGCCAATCCATTGATAAAAGTTGCAGCTGCAGCAGATTCTAAAGCATTACGATTTTTTGCCAACATTCCTGCAACCAATCCAGATAAGACATCACCAGTTCCGCCCACAGTCATTGCAGGAGTTTTTTTCTCATTGAGGTATGTTGTAGTACCGTCAGAAATAATATCAGTTGCACCTTTAAGCAAAACAGTAATTCCATTATCTTTAGCATTTTTTTCAACCAATGCGATTCGGTCTTTTTTAGAATCTGGAGGCATTGTACCAAATAAGCGCTTAAACTCTCCAGCATGAGGGGTCACTACAACATTTTTGTCAGGCAAAAGTGGCAACACATCAGGAACAAGCGCACTTGCATCTAATGAAAGTCGTACATCTCTATCCAAAAGAGATTTTATCAAAAGTAGCAAAGAACCTCTTTCTTGGACTGCAAGTCCCATTCCAATTGTTGCAGAATCTAGTTTGTGGGGCAATGCACCGAGAAGTTTGTTAACAGCACCACGGGTTAATTTTTGATCCACTAGAGGAATCACAATAAGATTTGGGGATAGTGCACGTGTGGGAGTTACGTTAATTTTTGGAACTGAGGTATACACAAGATCAACTCCACACCGTAATGCTGCAATTGAAGAGAAAATAGGTGCTCCATGATAGATGTAGCTGCCTCCAATAACTAAAACAGTGCCATTGTCACCTTTGCGAGATTTGGCTTTTCGTGCAGGTATGAATTTTTTAACAGTTGTGCTTTGGAGTAATTTTCTAACCAATACAAAATATAGGAAATGCTGGAGGAATAAATCTTGTTTTTATCTAAAAGTATGTAAGATTAGGTCGATTTTGTATCAGGTTCGATATTGTGTTCAGAGTCAGTATATGCAGTGTCAGATTTTTTCTTTGAACCCCTGCCAAAAAATGCCTTTCTTGCATAGCAAAGATAGGTGGTATGACCTATTCCCTGAAAAGAGTGTCTAGTTTTTCCTTCACGTGCCTCAATTGTTCTAATAATGTGCTCAGTGGATTCAATATCTGTAAACTCATTTTCAACTAGCGCCATAGTTAATTTTTCTAGCTGATTCATAGTAGGACAAATTGCAAAAACAGCACCACTTCCTTTGAGCATTTTACGAACTTGTGGAAGTACAGTCCAAGGATCACCTAGATCAATTAAAGCCACATCAGCTTCTTCAAGTGGCATTTTTTTTACAGTTTTCAAATCCAAATTTTGTTGTGTAACATATTTTGACATTCCAGCTTTTTTGATATTTTTTTCAGCTATCTTCATAAAATTCTCATCAACATCAAAAGTATAGACATGTCCTCTTGGCTTTACTACACTTGCAACAAATGAGGTAAGAGAGCCACTACCAGTACCAATCTCTAGAATTTTTTGGCCGCTTCCAATACCAGCTCTTGCAATGATATAACCAATGTCTTTAGGGTATACTATTTGGGTGCCATGTTGAAGTTTCATTACATAGTCATACATTGTAGGTTCGATAAGATAGACATACTTGTCTTTGTTGGTGACTAATCTAGAGCCATATTCTTTTCCTATGGCATCAGCATGTTTGATGACACCTATATGAGTATGAAGCGATTCTTTTTTGGATATTTTAACAAGCCATTTTTTTGATTGGTTAAAGTAAAACAATACAGGGGAATTTTGTTTAATCTTAGCCATAGGTTTTTTCGAAAAATTTTAGATAAGAATCTACTGGTTATTCTAGCATGATAGTGATCATAATTCAGATTATCTTTTAGAAATGTGAACAATAGGGAGAGATGGAACAATTGATTTCAACATATGATGAAAAACACATCCGTATTCAATAAATACAGCAATTTGCTAAACACAGCATGTCAAATATGAAATGTGTATCATGTGGAATTGGTTTCTTTTCCCCAACAGGGGCAGACAAATGTTCCAGATGTGCAGGAAATGAATCTCATGGAAGTGCAGGCCATGATTCTTGTGGCTGTGGGCACAGTCACTAAATCATTTTTTTAATAACTAGTGATTAAAACTGGACATTTTTTATCATTTGAAATTAGAAAGATTTTGGAGTTAGAACTTAAAATTAGAAAAAAATTACATTTTATCAGGTGCGACAATGCCCAGTAATTCAAGTGCCTTTTCAAGTGTTAACTTGAATGAATTTACAAGACACAATCTGGAATTCTCTAATTTTTCATCACCCAGATCAAGTACTTTAACATGTTCATAAAAGGAATTGAATGCTACAGCCAAATCATGACAGTATCTTGCCATAACTTTGGGGGATAGATTTTTTGCGGCATCCATAACATGAATATCAAACAATCCAATTGTTTTAATCAAATCCAGTTCAGATGGATCATTTAGTAAAGTAAAATCAACATCAATTGATGGAGTACGTGCAGATTTTTCAATTATCCTAGATGCTCTTGCAAAAGTATATTGTATGTATGGAGCAGTGTCACCTTCTAAGCTCAGAGATTTTGTTAAATCAAATGAAATTATCTTATCTAAATCCTGTTTTATCATCTCATAACGCAAAGTTCCAACAGATACATTATGAGCAATTTTTTCAATCTCAGAATCAATCATTTCAGGATGCCTCTTTCTGGTTTCCTCAGTGGTTTTGTATTTTAACAAATCATAAACAGAGTCAGCATTAACATAGAGACCTTTTCTTCCTGACATCTGAGCTTGTTTGCCATCAGTGTTTAATCCCAAAGTTTGTGCAGTATCAGCACTAAGTGTAACTGACTCATAACTAAGATGAACATATGCATCTTTGGTAGATTTGAATTTAGACATTAGTGTTGTGATAATTTTTTGAAGCCTTGCTTGTCTTGAATCAATTACAGTGATTACTTTTTTTCCAGCAAAGTTTTGTTTGGGCTCACTGCTAGGCACCAAAATCGTTTGCCAAAGAACATGATTATCAGGTTGCATCTTTTCATATTTTTTATAATTGAAAGGATCTTCTAGCAATCCCAACTTCCATGCAGCATATGGGATGTCTTTTGCAACGTATGTTGCAGTACCATTACTTCTAACAATGACTTTGTCCTCTTCGTTGTTTTCTCCCCTAATCACCCAACAACCTACATTTTTACCTTCATTTTCAAACTCTATGAGATTTAGTTCTTTGAGTTTTTCAAAGATTTTACCCCATAATCCTGAACGAATTATTTGTGATTCAAAATTCAGACAATCATAATAGACCCCCAAGTTCCAACATGTTTCAAGCTGATTTTCCAAAACACGGCGTGTGATTTTATCAGCAAATTGAGCAGTTTCAGAATTACCATCTTCTAGTTCTTTGAGAATGTTTTTTCTAATCTCTTCCAAACTAGGATCCTTTTCATATTTTTCAGTAGTTTGAACATAGACATCATCACCGCAATAATGATCAAATTTTTTTCCTTGAGGAGGTTGTAGGGCAAAACCAAGGTGTCTAAAACCAACTACAATATCTGCCACTTGTAAACCAGAATCATCAACATAATTCAGTATGTTGACTTTGTAATTGGATTTTTTTAAAATTCTAGCAACAGCGTCCCCAAGAATAATGTTACGGATATGACCTATGTGAAGAGCTTTGTTAGGATTTACACTGGTATGTTCTACCACGATTGTAGAATTTTTTCCCAAATCTATAGACCCAAACTCATCTAAATTAGATTCAGATAAGATCAACTGGTTTAGTTTTTCCCAATTAGCAAAAAAGTTAAGATACCCAGAAGGATGAGATTCCACCTTAGATACAAGAGTGCTTTGAGATTGCATATATTTTTCAGATAAAATATCTGCAATTTCTTTTGGGTTTTTCTTTAGGTGTTTTGCAAGTAAAAATGAAACATTTGAGCTTACATCACCAAAGCCGGGTTTTGCAGGCTCCACAGAAAATGAAATACCAGACACAGAGAGATCATCTAGTATTTTATGGAGATTATTTTCAATTTCATCTATTAATGATTTGAATGACAATACTATACCTCAGATAATTTGGGTGCTAATTTATCTAGTGCTTCTATAACTCCATCTCCAGATTCAGCAGATACAGTCATTGTTGCCTGAGATTTGACATACTCTGTAGAATTTCCTAATGCAATGCTTGTTTTTGCAACTTTGAATAAAGGAATGTCAGTTGCACTGTCCCCTATCGCTATCACATCATCACTGGAAATAGACAATCGTTTCATAACTTCTTGGAATCCAGTACCCTTGTCAATTCCACGTGAATTAATATGAAATGCATACTGACTATCTGAAAGTAAGACATCAAGATTTTTCTCCAGAACCAATTGTTTTGCCATATTCAAGTCAAATGTTCTCTCCAATACAACTTCAGTCATTCGTGGAAAGACTGGTTTTTCTACAACATTGTCAATATCTTTTTTAATAATTTGAAATGCTTGCTGACATTGTTGTATGTTGCCAAGTAAAATATGCTCATTGGTATTTACAGTGATACAACCACCGTTTTCACCTACTGCAATTCTTGTAGTTCCACCAAAAATTGACAGCAGATATGCTTCTACAGATGATCGTCCAGTTACAAAGATTACATTATGGCCAATGTTTTTCATATGCCTTAAAGCAGAAAGTGCATCTAAATTAATTCGGCCACCACCATTTTCAGTGATAGTACCATCAATATCTACGGCAAATGTTTTAGGCTTCATACAAGTGGATTGTGGAACCGAATAATATTTGCTATGCGTTATTCTTTGCCTAGATTAACAAAAAAGAAGCTTGGAGATCAAATAAAAAATGTAAAAAAAGGAGAAAAAGATAATTGAATTTAAATTACTTTAAACGAAATTAACTTGGAATCTTTTACTTTCTGTGTTTTGGCAGACATGCTTTGCAATATACAGGTCTGTCAGGTTTTGGTTCAAAAGGTACTTTGTCTTCCTTACCACAATCTGCACATGTGCAAGGATACATTATTCTTTCTTCGGACATGATTTTATATGATTTTCACCTCTTAAGTAGTATTGTATTATTTTGGAAAACAAAGAACAGACTTCACATAGTTTCAAATTGAAGTCAAATCGAGATTATCGTCGTTCTCGGATTTTTTGTTCTAAAATATCGATCAATTCATTAACCATAAAATCTCCATCGCGGACATGGCTAATTCCAGTAATAATCTTTATTCTAGTCATTGTTTCAGCAGTGATTTGTAGTTGGGGCATACTTTACTAACAGTGCATTGTTATTTAAAGCAAAGAATCAGCTATAGACAAATAAGATAATCACAAAATTAAGATTGTTTAACGCATTTACAGTCACAATCAAACATTCCTGCTTTTCCCATGCATTGATCATGATGTTCATGATAACATTTGTCACAAGTAACCAAAGTCACATTTTTACGAAGAACTATGATAAATACCGAACGTACTTGATTAAAACTAGACTATTTCAAATAACACATTATAATTATGAAGTGACGTATTAGAAAAATAGTAAATAACATGCCAAAAAAGGGGGTCATAGAGGAAATTTTTAGCAAAGCAAGATTTGCAGATGATACGAAAGCATACAAAATTTTCTACAGAGATTTTGAGACTGAGAGAAACAACATTAGATGAATTTATCAAAGAATCAAACAATTTTCAAACCATTCCAATCACGAGAATAGAGATAATTAAGAAAAATCATAGGATTTTATTTGAAAAGGACAGTAAAAAGATTGAATAGATTTGGGAATTCCTGAAAAAATTAAAGCCATTCAAGATGAAATGGCAAAAACACAGATCAATAAAGCTACAAACCACCACATCGGTTTACTAAAAGCAAAAATTGCAAAACTAAAACGAGAACAAGAAGACAAAGAAATTCAAAAAAGCGGTGCAAAAACAGATGGATTTGATGTCAGACGTGCAGGAGATTCTACAGTTGTGTTTATTGGATTACCAAGTGTGGGCAAATCAACATTGCTAAACAAACTAACGGATGCAAAGTCTGCAGTTGGTGCTTACCAATTTACAACTTTAACAGTAGTTCCAGGAATGATGGAATACCGAGGAGCTAAGATCCAAGTTTTAGATTTACCTGGAATCATTAAAGGTGCATCAAGTGGAAAAGGATTGGGCAAAAGGATACTATCTGTTGCAAGAACCGCAGATTTGGTTTTACTCATGTTAGATGTTTTTCAGCCTTTTCATGAAGATGTATTAGTTAATGAATTAGGAAATATAGGAATTAGACTAAACAGACTACCTCCAAACATCACAATTGAAAAATCATCCATGGGTGGAATTGCCATTGCCCAACAAGTAAAACTAACAAAAATTTCAGAACAGCACCTAAAAGATATTTTACATATTTATGGCATAGTTAGTGCCAGAGTTGTCATTAGAGAAGACATTACATCAGAGCAATTAGCAGATCACATCGCTGGAAATATTAGTTATTCAAAATCACTTACAATTTTAAATAAAATAGATCTAGTAGATAGAGAGTTTCTAGAAGATTTGAAAACAAAAATAAAATCAGAAGTAATCGAAGTTTCAGCAAATTCAGAAATCAACATAGAATTACTAAAAGAGAAAATCTATGAAAAACTTAATTTTATTAGAATATACATGAGACCAAAAGGCGGAGAAACAGACTTTAAAGAACCGTTAATTGCAAGAGAAGGCGATACAGTAGAAGATATTTGCAACAAACTACATCGAAGTATGAAAAGACAATTCAGATATGGTTTGATTTGGGGGAAAAGTGTAAAGTTTGGAGGACAAAGAGTAGGATTAGAACACATTGTACAAGATGAAGATGTTTTAACAATAATTAAAACACGTGGAGCATAATTCTAATTTCAAATAACAAAATGGATCAAGATACAGAACATAGATGGTGTAAATATTGTATGGCAAAAACAAAACAAATTCTTGTTTTTCTTCCAGAAATGGCAACATACAAGCGTAGAAGACAGTATCAATGCACTATTTGTGGAAAAAAAAGTTGGTTGCAAGGAAGAAGACCATCAGCTGAAAGTGTTTATTGAAATTTTTCCGATCAGAATTAAATTTTAAAAATAAAATTTCGTTGACAAATAGTAATCAGTTTGTGTAATTTTGTTTATTCTAACTATAGAAAAGCTATGAAAATGGCGATTCATCAATGGCTACAAAAAGAAAAGCTGCCTCTAAACGTAGAACTAGTAGAAAATCTGCAGCAAAAAAAGCAGCTCCTAGAAGAAGAGCAGCTCCAAAAAGAAAAGCAGCTCCTAGAAGAAAATCTGCAGCAAAAAAAGCAGCTCCTAGAAGAAGAGCAGCTCCAAAAAGAAAAGCAGCTCCTAGAAGAAAAGCAGCAAAAAGACGACGATAAAAACGTCAAAAAACTAACAATCGTCATATAATGACGATTTGTTTTCCTTTTTCTAATCTCTGAAATTAACTAAACATTTGTATTTCATGTTTTATACTTGGTAGAATTAGAGATATTTTTTAGGAATGATGTTCAATGTCACTGTCAAAACCATTACATGTAATTTAATACAATGATGATAAATAACCTAACAGGAATACATGGCATTAAACAACACGATCACAGTTGGATTGATTATAGGAATTACAGTTGCAATCATAATGTCATCTGCTGCGTTAGTAATGTTTGTCAGCATAAATGACAAAGTAGACGCAGTGATAGGTCATGAGCAGTATGAAAACTTGGAGGTTGGAGCACCTGGCATTAATAAAAATGAGTTTTACATTTTCACGCAAGAATTAAACGCAGATGAGGAAAAAATTGGTGTGCCAGTAGCAGTATTCTCCTTAACAGAAATTGTAGTCCATAAAGGAGACAACATAACAATTCACTTTATCAACCCCGCAGAGGAACCAGATGACAGACATACTTTCACCTTGGATTCACCATACAAAATGAATTACGATCTAGCTGGTGGGGAAAGCACCACATTTAGTTTTACGGCAGATACTGTAGGTACATTTACTTATTATTGTACATATGACTTACCAAGTATGGTCGGACAACTAGTAGTATTGCCATAATCTCAACTACGGAATAGAATTATTTTTCTGCAAAAAAAGACATTAACATGAAAACAAAAAAGTGCAGAATCTAATTAATGACATATGTCTCAGATTAAATCTAAATGGTAAAACTCTCGATTTATTTTGAACTTTGGTTTAGGAGAACATTTGGCTTGGAGGTTGTGAACTTTTTCCTTTAATTGCATTTTTTTGAACTGTAAATTTCTTATCAGGTGGAGTGATAGATAGTTTTACAGAAGTGTTAATGGCATAATGCGGAGTACCATCGGGATTTGTAAAATTGACAGCTTTGCCAACACGATCTAAATCAACTTTGACTTTTACAATTGTTCCATCTTCTAATTCAAAAGATACAAAATCATTTTCAAGACGTTTGTAATCCAACATTTTAAATTCTATTTTTTCAGGATTTTCACTCATTGTTAATTCACTTTGTCAAACATTAGTAAAGATAACTCATCAGTTTGATTTGGTCTTCAGTACTAATGATATTTTTGTTAGTCAGTATTTCCAAAAGTTCCTTAAATAATGCTTTTTGTTCCATAGACATTCCTCCTGCTGGTCCTTTTTCTCCAGGTGGACCAGGTGGACCTCTTGGACCAGCTTGACCCACTGGACCCTGTTCGCCTATTCTGCCTTGTTCACCGGGTGGACCTAGTGGGCCTATTGGGCCTCGTTCTCCTTGTAGACCTTGAATGCCTTGTGGACCTTGTGGACCTTTTTCTCCTAATGGACCAGTTGGACCTCGTTCTCCTTGTGGACCTTGTGGACCTTGTGGACCTTTTTCTCCAATAGGACCAGTTGGACCTGTTAATCCTTTGTCGCCTTGTAGACCAATTAGACCTTTGTCACCTTTTTCTCCTTGTGGACCAGGAACTCCGGTTAATCCTTTTGCACCAGCAGGACCTTGTGGACCTTGTGGACCTTTTTCTCCAATAGGACCAGTTGGACCTGTTAATCCTTTGTCACCTGAAACACCTTGTGGACCTAGTGGGCCTTTTTCTCCAATAGGACCTGGTGGACCAGTTAATCCTTTGTCACCTGAAACACCTTGCAGACCAGTTGGACCTTTGTCACCTTGTTCTCCAGTAATTCCGCGTAATCCAATTTGACCTTTATCGCCAGGTGGACCAGTTAATCCTCGTTCTCCTTGTGGACCAAGTGGACCTTTTAGTCCTTCAGGACCTTTATCGCCAGGTGGACCAGTTGGACCTTTGTCACCTTTATCACCAACAAGACCAGAAACTCCTTTGTCACCTTTATCGCCTTTATCACCAGTTAATCCCTTATCACCTTGTGGACCTTTGTCGCCTTGTGGACCTTTGTCACCTGAAACACCTTGTGGACCAGTTGGACCTTTGTCACCTTGTGGACCTTGAATGCCTTGTGGACCTTTATCGCCTTGTGGACCTTTGTCACCTGAAACACCTTGTGGACCAGTTGGACCTTTGTCACCTTGTGGACCAGTATAACCATATGCAGTAAAAGAATCAGGAGTTGTCTTTACAGTACGTCGTGGTTTTGGAGATTCGGTTTCAGTTCTAGTTTCAGTGCTAGTTTCCTTTGATGGTTTTCCTAAAGAGACATCAAAAATAGAATGCAATGAAGAGAATAGATCAGTAACAACAATCCAAACAGCATTTAGATCATAAACAGAAGAAGGAATTGGATTTTCATCAGAACCAAGTATCTCGGCGAATATTCCATCTTTTACACGAAGATGAAAATGTCCTTTCCATAATGAAGAAAATTGTTTATTTCTAATTTGATCAACAGATGGTTTTGAGTCAACAATAAAGATCTGTACTTCATAGATGCCTGATTGTTTGAATGGGGCTTGACCTTGAACCTCTAATCTTGGTCTAGATGACATAATCGTTTGTGTAAATTCCAAGTATTTCTGTATTTGGTGCAAAATTATTCGTTTTGTTACCACCCAAAATGTTGATTAGCCTCAAAAAAGGATCATATTGTGGAATCATCTAGTTTACAGATGACAGTAAAGACAACGCATAGAAACATGTTTGTGAGTCGTTTTAAGAGATTATCGCAATTCCAGAGTTTATGAGTTTGTACTGTTTTTTCGTGAAAAGAAAAAATAGAACCCAATTCCCAAAATAACAAAAAGAGTTCCAAAAATCTTATCATAAACGGTGGTGGAATAAATCAGAAATACACAGATAGCTATTCCAACAAATGGCAATACCTTCTGCCCAATAAATTTGGTCTCTTCTTTTTTCAGTACAATTAATGACAGGCATACTAAGAGATACATAATAGCCATGTTAAAGACTGAAAATGAGATTAATTGAGATATTCCAGCATACATTGAAAGAAAAAATGCAATTATTCCTTGAATAATTAATGCCATGAAAGGCGTTTTGTATCTTTTATGTACTTTGGAAAAAACTTTTGGAAACAATCCTTCACTAGACATTGCATAGTAAAGTCTGGAAACTCCCAAGACAAAAGATGAACCAGTGCCAGTAACAGAAGTAAGAGCTCCAAAACTTACAATCACCCCACCAACATATCCTATGACAAGCGTACCAGCTAAGACTAGAGGTAATGTGCTGTGTGAAAGTTCAATCCAATTAATTGACCCATACAAAACAAAATTTGTAGACAAATAAAATAAAGTCACCAATATCATGCCGATAGTTATTGCTTTTGGAATGACTCGTTTTGGATTTTTAACTTCACTTGCGGGTAAAGTTCCCATTTCAAATCCTGCATAAGCCCAAAAAATTAAGACTAGTGCTGGACCAAAATTCTCCCATCCTAAAGGAGCGATAGGAGAATAGTTCTGAGATATATTTTCTGGATTGTATGACAAGAAAATAAACCCTAATGCAATAACAAGAACAAGTGGCGCAAGTTTCATCAAGGTTAAAACATCATTGACTCTTCCCCCTAATTTCACACCAAGAATATTCACTGTTGTCAATGAAAAAATAAACAGTCCCTTAACCAAAACTTCTTGCCAAGAATCTAGTTCTATAAAAAAATGAAGATATCGTGTAAATACAATAGCAAACAAAGGCAATGCCATCATTTCAGCAATTAACATCAACCAGCCAGTCAAAAATCCATAAAACTTTCCAAATGCCTTTGAAACAAAAGCAAACGGCCCACCAACTTTTGGAACATAATAGCTAGTATAGGAAAACACCAATGCAATAACAAGGGCAAAAACTCCAGCGACAACCCATACAACGATTGAAGCAGGCCCAATCATTGCTGCAGTCAATCCTGGTGTGATATAGATATCAGCCCCAATTACTGACCCTATGATAAGATTAGTAAGATCAAACGAAGAAAGTCGTTTTTTAAGATTCAATCAACATCAAAATTATAACTGGTAGGTGAAATATGTTATGTATTCTTTGTATTGTTGTCTGAGAATAATTACGTTTAAAATAAAATACTTGGGGATATCAAAAGTCATTTTCAACAGATTCTTTGTGTACATCAACGGTATCAAAACTTGTTCCTTTACATTGAGGACAGCTAGATATTATAGTCACCCCAGCTCTTTTTGAAAAAACATTCCCACATAACTTACAGACACGAAGTTCACTCAAATTTGTCATGATTTACATCGATAATCATTTTAAATAAACAGTACGTTGAATTTTGACATTGAGAAACAATGTCTTGAAGAATTACTTTATCAGTGACTGGAATTTTTGAAGTCTAAACAAGATAAGAAAAAACTGTTGAAATTAAACAGACATATGTTCAACCCTGATAATTATCAGCCACTTAATTTGTCACATAGTGAACCAAAATCATATTGGATAAAATTTTTTTTGATTTAATTTCATCTAGACATTCCGTTCGTGCATTTAAAAATATTCCAATTCCCGAAGATCTAATAAATACAATAATCAATGCATCCACAAAAGGACCCTCTGCTGGCAATCTGCAATCATATCAGATTTTCATTGTTTCTAGAAGAACTGAAAAGGAAAAACTAGTTGAAGCAGCACATGGACAAAATTATATTCGTGAGGCACCCATAGTGATGATATTTTGTGCTGATCCCATACGGTGTAGTGTTGAATATGGCCCTAGAGGGGAACAGTTATTCTCTATTCAAGATGCGACAATTGCATGTGTGTATTCCCAAGTCACTGCCCATGATTTGGGACTTTCTTCCGTATGGATAGGATCATTTGATGAAGAAAAAGTGTCTGACATTCTAAAACTAAAAAACAATCTTAAACCGATTGCTATTCTTCCAATAGGTTTTGCAAATGAAACTCCTCAAATTACTACCCGTAGATCAATAGATCAAATAATCCACAAAATCTAAAATAACTAAAAAACAATGACCATACTAACTCCAAGAAAAATATCTGATCTTGAATACAGGATAGAACAAGATTCAGAATATGGTATGAAAGTGCCTGTTGTAATTTACGCAAATGAATATCTGCTCCAAAAAATGATTTTTGATAGAACAATTGAACAAGCAATTAATGTGTCAACTTTACCAGGTGTCCTAAAACATGTAATAGTTTTGCCTGATGGTCATCAAGGATATGGGTTTCCGGTTGGGGGAGTTGCAGGTATGGATGCTGAAGAAGGCATCATAAGCCCAGGAAGTGTAGGTTATGACATCAATTGTGGAGTTAGATTAATCAGAACTAATCTTACTGAAAATGACATTAGACCAAAATTAACAGAACTTGTTGATCACCTTTTTAAGTCAATTCCATCGGGATTACATCCAAAAGAGGGATGTGTGCGACTAACCACATCTCAATTAGACGAAGTTCTGGTACAGGGAGTTAAATGGTTAGAAGTAAATGGATATGCAACAAAAAATGATCTGGATGTTTGTGAGGAAAATGGCCACATACAAAATGCAGATCCTCACAAAGTTTCAGAGTTGGCCCACAATAGGGGGGCTCCTCAAGTTGGCAGTTTAGGATCAGGAAACCATTTTCTTGAGATTCAAAAAGTGCAAGAAATCCACGATAAAGAGGCTGCAAAAACCATGGGAATATTTGAAGGACAAATTACAGTATTGATTCATTGTGGGTCAAGAGGGCTTGGGCATCAAGTTTGTACAGACTACCTGAAGATTTGTGAAGCAAATCATCAAAAATATGGAATAGAATTACCAGATAGACAATTGGCATGTGTTCCAAATACCTCCGAAGAGGGAATTGCATACAAAAAAGCAATGAATGCTGCGATGAACTTTGCTTGGTGCAATAGGCAAATGATCACACATTATACAAGAAGATCTTTTGAATCAGTTTTGAATCAATCCGAATCAGATTTGGAAATGAATCTTGTGTATGATGTTGCTCACAATAGTGCCAAAGTTGAAAAACACAAAATTGATGGCAAAGAAAAATCAATAGTAGTTCATAGAAAAGGTGCAACAAGAGCATTTCCTGCTAACAGTCCTGACATTCCAAAAAAATACCAAAAGATAGGTCAGCCGATTTTTATTCCAGGTTCTATGGGGAGTGCAAGTTGGATTCTTTTGGGAAATCAAAATTCACTTGAACTAACTTTCGGTTCGACAGCACACGGATCTGGAAGAATAATGTCTAGAACACAAGCACATAAAAATTATAATTATAAACAAATTATTGAAGAAATGCAAGCAAAAGGAATTGTGTTAAAATCAATGACACGATACGGGGTAGTAGAAGAGGCACCTGAAGTGTACAAAGACGTGAATATGATAGCAAGTATATCTCATGATCTTAAAATAGCTACAAAAGTTGCAAGACTTGTACCATTAGGAGTAATCAAAGGATAATTTCTATTATCTGAAATTATATCTCATATCTTTACACATGTATCTAAAATACATGCTTTTGTTTAATCTAAAATTATTAGTCATCAAAAATTACTGTTGAATTCATGAGTAAAGATATCAGTATTGTTTCCATATACTAATCACCATTTGGTGGCATGCCTTGCTGGGATTCAGGATAGTATTTATCTAGATTAAATGTCCAAGATGAGCTAGTGAAGCCATTTCAAAAAAAATCAAATGAAAAAGAGATAGAGTCAAAAAAGACAGAGATGCGTGAGGAGACATCCCTAGTAGATCCTGACTATAATCTTAAAAAATTATTTAAAAAGGGAGTAAACCTGATGGCTGATGAAAAGCTTGAAGATGCAGTTGTTATTTTTGAGCAGGCATTACGAATTGACCCAAACAGCATTGAGATATTGATGAAATTAGGATATGCAAGATTCCATTTGGAAGAATACAATGATGCACTAAAGATTTATGATAAAATTTTAGATATAGACGTAACCAACCCCGAAGCTTGGAATTTAAAAGCACTAGTACACTATGAGCAAAAAAATTATGCTAAAGCACTAGATGCAGTTGAAAAAGCAGTAGAGTCAGATCCTACATATGGAATGGCATGGTACAACAAAGCATGTTTTCTGTCTCTAGTAAATCAAGTTCCAGAATCGCTTGAAGCATTAAAGCGTTCAATTGAAATTGATGTAAAAAATGCAAGAAAGTCAATCAGAGATAAAGATTTTGCAAATGTTAGAATTGAAGAAGGCTTCAAAAGAATTGTAGAAGTAGTAGTTTTAGAATCAATCAGACAAGGATATCACACACTTGGTGCTATTGTATGGACGACATTTCTAGACAAAGCTGATGCAGATGATGCATTGAGAAAATTGCTTGAAAAAGGATTAATCGTTCAACACGAAAAACGAGATGGTCTAAGTAGAATTCCAATATATGATCTTACGGCAGAGGTCGCAGAAAGAATGGGAAAAGAGAAAAAAGGATTATTTGGAATTACAAAAAAACAATTACCAAAACCAGTCAAGAACCTAAAAGAGCTAAGTCAAGCCATACAATCAGTTAGAGAAGCAATAGAAGAAGAAAATGTTGAAAAAACAATTCAAATTTTTGAAGAGTTCATTGAACCAACAAAGTCAGGAGAACAAATGATTGAACAATTCTTTGAAGAACACAGAGAAATAAGATTGTGGAAAATCAGATTAAAAGACAGAGGAGTAGACTATCTTATTGAAAATAAAGCGAAGATGCTAAATCTTTTTGATAACATAGAAGTCACAATTACTAAAAAGCTTAGAAACGAAATATCCTAAGTTATTCGGCAGACAAGTCCCAATAGCTTGCATCTTGTTGTTTTGCTATTGGTTTCTCGAGGCCTTTCCATTCTTTGAAAGAGCGCACATACAGCTTAACGTTAGGCAAACCAACTGATTTTAGTGCGTAATACGCCAACCCCGAAAGGGTTCCAACGCTTCCACAATAAGTAATAATTTCAGAATCACCTGAAATTCTTCTGTTATCTAAAAGTCGCTTCATGTCATCTTTTGGTCGTAGAATTTTATCTTGGGTTGCAAGAGTTCTATATGGAAGGCTGATTGCACCAGGAATATGTTGTTCTAGATAGTTTAGTCTTTCCCTGTTATCAATGAGGATCACATTTGGTTTATCTTTTGATGCTTCCAGATAATCAGAAGTTGCTAAAATTTCAGGTTTAAGATGAATTGAATGGTTCTTGCTTTGTATTTCTGGAGTTTTATTGTCATTTTCTAAACCAAGTGATTTCCATTTACTAAAAGTTGTTTCAAGTAAAGACACATCAGAATGACCAAGATATTCCAATGTCCAAGCAACTCTAGATGCAAGTGCACCAAATGTATCATCATAAACGACCACGGGTGTTTCATCGCCTATACCCATTGCATTTACAAGTTTTAAAACACGCTCGGGACTATCATCAGATAATAAATTTGCAAGTGGAAGATTTACTGCAGTTGGAATATGACTTTGTTTGTAATCTTCCTCTCTTCGCACGTCAATTACTCTAATACTTTTATCTCTAATTTCAGACCTAAGTGAATCAATATCAGTTGTTGTTTTGACTGTTTTTTCTTGGCTCATGCTGCACATTCGCCTTTTCCAGTCTTTGTGTGATAGCTAGAATCACTTCCATAGTCATTGTAAAAATCAGGGTCCTCTTCTTTTGTAGGTGGGATTGTAAATGCATCCAAAGCTTTTCGGATATCAAGGATAGATTTTATTTCAGAATCTTCTTTTCCATTTACAACTCTATGAATCCAATCTTTAAGAGTGTCATCAGATTTTTTATTTTGTTTGAATAATTCAATAATTTTTAAAATTACTGGAATTACTCTTTTTGCAGGAATTCTATGACATGTGGCACCAAGCATTGTTTCTCCATCAGAGCGTCCTCCCAGAGACATTTGATAGTTAGGATACATTTCTTTTCCAACTCTACCTCCTCCACCAAAGAAACCAATTGTGGCAATTCCATGTTGGCCACATGCGTTTGGACATCCGCTTATCTTAATTGAGGAATCGCGTAAATCATCATCTTGGTCTAATTTGAGTTCAAGGAATTTTCTTTGAATTTCCTTTGCCAGTCTATGAGAGTTTGTCAAAGCAAGATTACATGAAGTTGTGCCTGAGCAACCAATAGGGGCAGCCATGGTTAAGGCGCCAGACTTTGCCAATCCCACGGTAAGCAGTTTGGAATACAAACGTGACAAGTCATCATCATGTACATAACGTAATGCAATGTTTTGTACAAACCCAGCTCTTGCATAGCCTTCGGAAGAGAATTCTCTAATTATTGTTGCCAGTGCAGTTATCTGATTTGATGTAATGTCTCCAGCTTCAAGGGTTATGAATACAGAGTGATACTCTGGCTGTTTTTGTTTTAGGGTGTTAGTTTTTAGCCATCTTGCATATCCATCAGGAATTGAACTGCCGCTTTCATCAGATATTCTAATTGGTCTTTTAATTACTGACGGAGTAATGTCTACTTCAAGTTGAGTGACAACAGATTGAGTTGCCCTTACTATAGCTCTTTCTTTGAGAACTAGATTTTGGAATTTTTCCCAACCCATGTCATTTACAAGATAACGCATTCTATTTCGTGCCATGTTTTTCCTATCACCCAATCTATCAAAGATTCGCAGTACTGCAATTGAGGCATACAAAAGATCTTCTTCTGGAGTAAACTCTTCTAATTGATAACCTACAAAAGATTTGTTACCCAATCCCCCACCAAGAAAAATTTTGAATCCTTTTTGGATAGATCCATCCAAATCTCTAGTTTGTGGAATCAGTCCAACATCTACCATTCTTACCATTCCGTGTTTTTCACAACATGTAAAATTAAATTTGAATTTTCTTGGCAGACTTTGCGATAATGGATTTCTCAAAAAGAACCTAGCTGTGGCAAGTGCATACGGAGTAGAATCAAATTCTTCATCAGGACAAACTCCAGATAAAGGGCTGCACATTACATTTCTTACAGAATTACCACATGCTTCACGCGAGGTAAGACCTACTTCAGCTAGTCCTCGTAAGATTTCTGAGACATCTTCTAAGATCACCCAGTGCAATTGAATATTTTCTCTTGTAGAAAAATGAGCGCTTCCTATAGAAAATTGCTCACTTAGTTGAGATATTTTTTCAAGTTGATGCGGATAAATTTCTCCTGCAGGCAATTTGATTCGAACCATAGCGTAATCATTGGTCATTCTGGTTCCATACGCCCCATGCTGGAGTCTATATCGTCTAAAGCTGTCTTCGTCGTATTTTCCTTGACGGAATAACTTTACAGTATTAGCAAAGTCTTCAGCTTCTTCAATTCTTGCCCAATTGATTTTAGGTTTGGGTGAGTCTGGATACGATTGTTTAAGATCAGATACGGTCAATACAATAGAAAGTCCTTTGAGTTATGATATAAATTTTTGATATAGGGAAGTTTAGGAGGTAAGATTTCGATGTCATACATGAATTTTCCTGTACTGTAAATAATTCGTGCATCTTAGAATTAGTTTCCCCTAATTTAAAAAAGTGGGAAAGTATTAATGGGTTCTAAGAAGCAATATTTTCATGCAAAAAGCTACTGTTGCAGAAAAATCAACAAAAATATTTACTGATGTTCGTGAAGTAGATATTACTCGTGCAATTGCAAACGAATGGCACTCAGTTCTAATAGACAGAGCAGAATCAGATGTGATAATTATAGGAGCTGGACCTGCAGGATTAACTGCAAGTAGAGATCTTTCAAATATGGGTTTCAAAGTTTTAGTTGTTGAACAAAACAATTACCTTGGTGGAGGTTATTGGTTAGGCGGATACATGATGAATCCAGTAACAGTCAGAGAACCAGCACAAAAGATATGGGACGAATTAGGCATTCCATACAAAAAAGTTTCAGAGGGATTGTACTTGACACCTGGACCACATGCGGTTTCAAAACTAATTGCAGCTGCATGTGATGCAGGAGTAAAATTTCTCAATCTTACAAAGTTTGATGATCTTGTTTTAAAAAATGGCAGAGTTACAGGCATTGTTGTTAACTGGATGCCAGTATCAGCATTACCAAGAAACATAACATGTGTTGATCCGATTGCACTAGAGGCAAAAATGATTATTGATGCATCAGGTCATGACTCGGTTGCAGTAAAACGACTTGTCGATAGAGGATTAGTAGAATGGAAGGGGATGAATCCAATGTATGTAAACGAGGGAGAAGAACATGTGGTTCACAATACCGGTGAGGTGTATCCGGGATTGGTTGCAGCAGGAATGTCTGTGACTGAAACATATGGACTGGCAAGAATGGGTCCTACGTATGGTTCAATGTTGTTTTCAGGAAGAAAAGCAGCTGAAATCACAGCAGAGAAAATCAAAGAGTTAGAAAGATAAACAATCGTCAATTTATTGATTCATTGAAGATCTCAAAAATATTTTTGTATGATGAGCCTGCTGTTTCTCAGATTCATCTTGGGAGACTGGCTGGTTTTCTGAGAGAAACATTTCCGGTTCAAGTTGAAACAAGAGACAGTATTTTAAAATTCGCAAAAAAAGACACATCTGAAAAGATTGCATCATGTAGAATTTTCAATCCTAGAAAACCATATGAAAAACACAAACCAAGTATAGATGAAATTCTTTTTGAAGAAGCAAATTTTGAAGACACTGCAAAAACAGAAAATATTATCATGTATGACGGATTTGAACTTCAGAAAGTATTAACAGAATTAATCCCAAATGAGGAAACATCATCAGATTTATTCCACATTTTTTTTACAAACAAATTGACGTGTACCTATGATTGCAATGATTATAGATATCACGGAAGAGCAGTAATCGGTGCAAATCCTTCAATAATTTCAACAACAGGAATAATTGAAGCGCCGGCAAAACCAAGAGAATACTATTTAGATTTAATATCAAATTATACACAGGGCATAAATGTAGAATCAATAAAGCAAAAATACAAAGGAACGTATCTGGAATACAACGACACTAGACTATCAAAAATCATAGAAGGTTATCTGTTACAAGCGATATTTTATTTTGAGACAGCTGAAGCATTTTGTGATAAAACAGAATGCAGACTTTTTAATGCACATTGGCAAAAAGATCTATTGTATTCGCAGCTAGAAAATGGAAAATTATGTGACACCCACCAACAAGTGCTAAAAAGATTAACTAGTTAAAAATAAAATTTATCTATTTTTTCCAAAAGATCCCTGATGATCACTTAAACAGCAAGAACATTGTTTAGTATAACATTCATTTACGGTCTCATGACCACAAGAGCCACAATGACAGAAAGAATCACTAGCCATAAGTATAAACCGGATAATGGATGGTTAAAAACATTGAGATTCTAAAAGAATCATAAAATAAGAGAACGTCAACATTTCAATTACCAATATTGTTGATATTACATATTCACTGTAGGATTTTTTTGATCAACACTTGTAAATTGCGTATTCTTTTTGCATGAATTCCAGTTTTTTTAGATAATTTAATTTCGTCATATTCAAGGAGATCTTTTGCAATCATCATGCCAATATTAGAGAAAATGTCCAATTCTCTTGAAGACAGATTCAAAATAGTTATAGGATATAATTTATTTTGCTCAATAACCCTTTCGAGACTTTTTTCTGAAGGATATCTCCAAGAAAAAACTTGCTGACCAATGCAGTTTGCATATTTTTTTGCATTTTCAGAGATTTTAGTATTACAAAAAATAAGTTCTCCAGAAAACCTAGGAGATGTGTCTAAAAATCGTGCATGAGTGTAAAGGGCTACTTTAAGTCCAACAAAGGTACCGCGGTGAGAATTATGCTTGCATTCGATCATAAATTGTCTAGAATTAGACATGCCAATCAGATCAATTTCATGCAAAGCACATCTTCCTTTAACATTTACTCTAATTCCAGAAACTTGTAAATCATAATATTTCAATAAATCGGCCACATAATTTTCAAAAGCAAAACCAGATGGACCAAGTCGCATAATTGCTTCCTTTAGCTGATATCTTTGATGTAATCCCATCGCATCTTTTTCTTCTGAAATAGCTTGCAAAACCAATTTGTAAATATCACTGGTCCCCATATCACGATAAACATCTGAACGAACTTTTTTCAAAATTCTTTGTGCAGCATTTCTACTTGCTCCTGCTCGCATACAAGTACTCAAAATTTTATTTGCGTTAAATCTGACCTTACTTCCATCCGCTTTGAATATGAAAAAATTTCTAGGAGCCATACACTAAATTTTCAGACAAGTACATTAAATTTTTACCGTGATTTGCTTTGAAATTTAAAAGAATTTGGCTGTGAAGAGGATTTTCATGGAACATACAAAAGAACAACTAACAGAACAAAAACAAGTATTATGATTATTAACGACCAATCATAGAATCAATAACTTAAATTAATGAAATTCAAAGATGTCATATTATGATGGCTGCAGACTCTGGTGCAACAATACTTGAAAACAAAGATTCACCAAAAATGCCAGATAAAAAGAAAACAAAATTTGACATAGTAATTATCGGAGCAGGTCCTTCAGGATATACTGCAGGAATTTATTGCTCAAGGGCAGGATATGACACACTTATTTTATCAGGCATATTGCCAGGCGGGCAATTAGTCAATACGACAGAAGTTGAGAATTATCCGGGATTTGAAAAAGGGATAATGGGCCCAGACTTGATGATGGAGATGAGAAAACAAACACAGAGAATGGGGACTACAATCATAGACGATGAAGTAGTAGATGTGGATTTCAGACACAAACCATTCAAAGTTCTAACAGCCTCAGAAGAATATGAGGGCAGAGCAGTAATTATTGCAACGGGGGCAAATCCCAGAAAAATAGGATTACCCGGAGAACAAACATTTGCAGGAAAAGGAGTATCATATTGTGCAACATGTGACGGTCCATTTTTTAGAAATCAAGAATTGATAGTAGTAGGTGGAGGAGACTCTGCAGTAGAAGAAGCAACATTTCTCACTAAATTTGCAACAACTGTACACCTGGTACATAGACGAGAGTCATTGCGTGCCAGTAAAATAATGCAAGAAAGAGCAATGAAAAATAATAAAATAAAATTCCATTGGAACTATGAAGTAACAGACATCAAAGGGGATCAGAAAATGCGCCAGGCAGTATTAAAAAATATCAAAACAGGTGAAGAAAAAACACTAGATGTTGCAGGTCTTTTTGTTGCAATTGGTCATGAGCCAAATACCAAACTTTTCAAGGAGCAGATTAATTTAGATAATGAAGGGTATATTATTTTAAAAAATAAAACACACACTAATGTTGAGGGTGTTTTTGCAGCAGGAGATGTACATGATCGAAGTTATAGACAGGCAATCACTGCAGCAGGATTTGGATGTATGGCTGCAATAGATGTAGACAAGTATCTTACAGAAAATTCCTAAAAAGGGAAAGCCTCCCTCCCAGTCACGGATTTTGCGATATAACTAAAATTATAACGAATTATGATTTGTTGGGAAGTGTTTATCTTTTGTTATGATAATTCACAATTATCAAAATGACTAATCATGAAATCTGGAAAGTACAATATGAAAATTTGTTGAGACTCTGGTCTGATGAAACAAATAGATTTTGGACTAGATTTCAGGTTTTTTTGGCTGTAAATGGAGGTCTATTAGCTGTATTTCCAATCATTTTGAATCTATATTCAGGAACATTACAAGAATTAACGGATTTTTCAAAATGGATGCTTATAGGAATTTCAATAGCGGGAATTATAGAATCATCATTATGGTTTCTCATTACAATGTCTGGAAAAGAAGTACAAAGGTTCTATCGAAAACAAGTGAAAAAATTAGAAGGTCAAATTAAGGATTTAGATTTTTTCATTGTGGTTCCAGATGATGAAAGAAAAAAACCTAGAATTTATTCTATAACAGTACTTTCAGTATTTCTTACGCTGGTATTCATTGCAGTTTGGTTGTTTATTTTGATTTTAGGTGTTTCAACAGACTTTGGTACAAACATCATTGTAGAAAATATCGATACTAGATTCTCAAAGGATAAAATTAACATTGCAGACTCATCAACAATTCATCAAGGTTCTCAAAGGATATGGATTCTCTGTATCTGTAAAAGACAATAAAATATTCTAAAAAATACCATTCTATTTGAAGAAAATTCCTAAATAATCAATTTAATTCATAAAATATCTAATGAAAAACGCTCAATGCAAAAAATGTTTGAATAAATTTAATGAAAAAGACATTTACACAATTCAGCAATTCCAATATAGAAAAGAACCACCATACGAGTGGACAAGGGAGTTTTTTAGAGGTTTAGAAATAGGAGAGTGGGATTCGTTTTGTGAAAAATGCATAATGGATTATTCAAAAATATCAAATGATTCATGGAAAAATCATGCTCAAAATTAGATTCCAAACTCTTTATTGCAGAAAAATTTAGGCATATTATGACTGAAGATCTTGAAAAATTAAAAAAATCAGTCAAGGAATATAGTGATAATTTAGCCAAGTTAGGAAAAGAACTAGCTAAAATTCAATTTAATTACAAAGTAATAGAAAACACTACAGAGCAATATTGGCAAAAGCGCATCAATGAGTTTAAGAAATATAATGAAAAAGGAACAGAATACTATACTCAAGCACATGCATTGATGAATTTAGTAGACAAGGAACAATCAGGGCTATTTTTGCTCAGTATAAGCAAACTACGCCAGCTTGGATTAAAACTAATAACAAACATGGAAGAAGTAAAACAAAATCCATCAATTATTAAATCAAAAGACAAACAACAAAGTAAGTGGAGTAAAGAACTCAGAGAAAAATTATTAGAATCAAGTAATGCGTGTCTGCATCACGAAATGGATATGAATAAATCGTTTCGAGAGTTTTATGAGATTCATCTAAAAAATATCTTAGAGTAAAAATAGTACAAATTCAGAGATTTGAAAATCAATATGCCAATTCTGACATGTATTTTGCTTCTTTGAGAGCATCATCAAATTCTTTTTCAGTCATAATATTTTGTTTAGCATAAACACTCTTGAATTTTCTTCCATCGTCAGCAAAGATTCCAACTACACATGCATCGCTAGCAATAGGATATTTTTTCATACATGCATAAACAGCTGCTGAAGAAGGACTGACTAATAATTTGTCTTTTCTAAGGACTTCTTTTACAACAGAAAATGCCTCATCATTACTAACAGACACCCAATCATCAACTACATTTTCTCGTTTTAAAAACAAATCAGGTTTTGCAGATTCTTCAAAATTTCGCCATCCTTGAATAAGGTGATTTTGCTGGGGTTGGCATCCAATAATTTTAACATCAGGATTTTTTTCTTTGAGATATGCCCCAATTCCGGTAATGGTACCACCGGTTCCAACGCCTGTAAAGAAATGAGTGACTTTACCATCAGTTTGTTTCCAAATTTCAGGACCGGTTCCAACATAATGACCCATAAAATTTGCCTCGTTTGCATATTGATTTGGAGAATAATACAAGTCAGGCCTTGATGCTGCTATGGAGGTTGCCAAGGCTATGCTTTGATCAGTTCCAGCTCCAACCTTTGGGCAGAGATCATCACTAGTTTCAAAAACTTTGGCCCCTAGATTCCGAATAATATCCTTGGTTTCGTTACTGGCTTTTTCAGGAATCACGATCTCAACTTTGTAACCAAGTAAATTTGCAATGCCAGTTAATGCAATTCCAGTGTTTCCAGATGTGGGTTCAATAATGATGCTTTTTCCTTTTGTGAGTTTACCTTTTTCTTCACCATCTTTAATCATCCAGTATGCAGCTCTATCTTTTACAGAACCAAATGGATTGTGACCTTCAAGTTTTGCAAAATATGTGACTTTTTGATTTGAAAGAGAGTCTAATTTTACAAGCGGTGTATTGCCAACGCGGTTTAAAATATCAGAACTAGTAACAGATGTCATGATTTTGTTTTATTTCACCTTTTTAATTTGAAAAGTGATTGTGCTACCATCTTTTTTCATATCCAATAACACATGACCATTTCTTGTCACCCATCTGGAAATATCATCCTCAGCTGCAGGATCATCTGCAGAGACAGTTAGAACTTGTCCTACCTGCATTTTTTCAATCTCAATTTTGGTCCTAAATACAGGCTCTGGGCAAAACAATCCAGTGGCATCTAGTTTTTTCTCATTTGATTCAGACATTTTGATATCTAATTCATGATGCCCGTTTTGTCATATTAAAATCTATTTTAAAAGTAAAAACACCATATTAACAAAATTAGCTCAGATTAACTTTTCAGACTGATTTTAAATCTATTCTTTGAGTTTACTTTCCTCAAATATATCGGAGCCATACCAACAAAATCTGAAATAGTCTAAACACCATTCATGGAACATTGCGTCATTACTGTAAAATATCTCAGTAAGATCAGATTCTCCACCGTTTTTGGGAAACGAAACACATGCCTCTTTCTCATTAAGAACTATCATGGTCTGCACATTTTTTGCCATCTTTCTTTCTATCAGTCCTTTTTTAATGAGATTATCAAATCCTAGTTTTTTCAATAATGCTTTTCTTCCTTTAGGAACTACAGTTGATTCAGAAAAGATATACTGGAATTTTGTTCCTTTTTTAATTTGTTTAACTAGTGGCTCTATCAAGTCAAGTGGTACTTCGGATAATATCTCATAGATGTACTCATCAGAATTTTTGTAGATTGCTTTCCAATGCTCTAATACTTTAGAAACGCCTTTGATGTGTTGACTGGTTGCAAGTTGCCCACATCTGCTTTTGAATTTGTATGGAATGTCTGCAAAAGTATGTTCTTCAAAATATTTTCTATTTTGGGAGAAAAATACAATTGTTGGAACCTGTGTACATACAGCTTCGCCAAATGTGGTAGTACTGTACTTGCCATTATTTTTTTTCTCAATAAGACCACTTTCTTCTAGTCGGATAAAATTTCTATGAACTTCTTGTTTTGTTGACTCTAATTCCTTTGCAATTTCAGTAGGAGTAGAATCTTTGCTTAATAGCTTGAATAAAATATGTAGTCTTTGAGGACTGGAAGATCCAGCACATAATTTGCTGTATCATCAATAAGATCAGTCATGAATTATTCATTTCTTTGATTGGTTAAAAATTATTGGGGTCGTTTTTTACTCTATAATTTTAAGTGAAATTGAATTTTTGTATTTTGAATGTTTTTTTAGCATAAAAAAAGTAAGTTGAGGAGTTTATGCTCCTGCAACCAAGTAAGCACCGATTCCAATACCCATCATGATTCCAAGTCCCATACAAATGAGGTCAAAGGTTACGACTTTTTTGAATGGGGCGTGAACCATTGTATTCCAGGTGTTGGTTTTCTGAATGGTTTGTGTTTTCATGAGTATACTATATTGTAAAAGATGATAGAGTGTGGTAACTGCTCAAAGGACAGGTAAGCTAGTTAGCTTACCAAGTATAATGTACCAAAAAGAAACAACATAAACAATGAGAAATGATTCATGTAGAAAGTGTGGAGGAATGCTAGAAGCAAATAAAAAATGCAATATTTGCAATAAAGCAAACGAGTTTTTTTGTCACAAATGTGGAAATATCACCATAGAACAGATTCATTCACAATGCGTGTTAAAGGACTCTAGTTACAAATTATTAGAATCGCCCATTCAGTAATAAAATATAATCTGTTTCAAGAAAATATATTGAAATCTATTTTAGCTTGTCCCATGTTTGACTATAATGCCATTTTGAACATGGTGCCAAGATTTCGATCGTTCATAAATCCAGGATCATAGTTTTGGAAATTAATTTTTTGAGAAATTCTCTTCATCAAAAAAATTGCTATTTTATAAAATAGCGACCAAACGTGACTGTTTTGATTTACATCATAAACTCTTAGTAAAAAAGTCAAAAGCCATTTTGCGTTAGGATAATGCTCTGAGATATAGTCAATTAGATAATCTTTGGAATTATGAATTTTGTATTTCAGATGATCAAGTGTTTCATTTTGTAATGCATATCCTGTTTGTGAAATTTCAATTTTTCCATGTTTCATTGATTGCAATATATCATCAAGATTATTTTCAGATTCTATCATGTTAACACAACGCCCCAGTGTTGATAAAACATGAGAATCACTACCAGCTACCTGTGTCATTTTATTATCTAATGCAAATTGAGTTGCTCGCGCATTTGAAAGAATATCTACGTTATTGCTATTGAATACCTCCACCATGTCACATTTTTTGGCGCTGTCACGAAGTGCATCTAGCAAACTAAATGGGTGCGGTGCTGATGAAACTCCACCCTGTTTTTTGACTTCATCTATTATTTCTTCCAAAGCAATTCCAGGTTGAATTTCATCACGAATGCCATAAGCCAAAACATGCGCGCCTGTATCAGTGGTGATTTCCTCTGCAGGATAGACCTCAATATTTTGAAATTTCAAGTGATCTTTTTTGTATTGTAATAACTGTGTATATCCATCCAAAGTATTATGATTGGTAACAAAGAGTGCATCTAATCCCAAATTATAAGAACGCTCCAATTGATCCCGTATAGAGACATTGCAATCATAAGGTGCTTCTTTATCACCTACATGAAAATTTGAGAATGAATTATGACAGTGTAGTTCAGTTTTGATAATCAATTTCAAGTAAAATTTTCTTCTTTGGATTATAATCCTATTGCAAACAAAGCATAACTATCTAAACAGATCTTCATTTTGAGGACGGATAAGATCACTGATAGAAGAGTTTTCATTTTTAAAATCATAGCCACGTATAACTGCAACAGGGCAGTTTGTTGCTTTTTTCATCACTAGTTCTGCGGCGGAGCAGAGTTCATCAGCAATTGCAATTGCAGTAATACGTAATGTTTTTTCAAAAGAATCTTTGGTTCCAGCATAATCAAGTATGGGATTCATGCCAGAAATTCCAATAGCACAGTTAGTTTGCCCCATTCTAAATGGTCGTCCAAACGTATCAGCAATAATAACAGATACAGTTTTGTTTATTTTTTTTAGAATTTCCTTACGAATGTTTTCTGCAGATTTATCAGAGTTTAGAGGAAGTAATGTTGCAAATCCATTTTTGACGTTGCTTTCATCTATACCAGCATTTGCACAGATAAATCCATTTTTTGTTTCAACAATTAGTATTCCACGTTCTATTCGTATGATTTGTTTTGATTCATTTAGAATTAATTCTATAATATGAGGATTTTTTTCATATTCGGAGCTAATGCCTTCTGCCAATAAAGAAGGAACCACAGAAGACAGTTCAACTATACGACCTTCTTGTTTTGAGATAATTTTTTGAGCAATAACTAAAATATCACCATTATGAATTTCCTCTGAAGCAATTATTAGTTCAGCGATATTATCATCAGGTTCTATTTCTTTTTCTACGTGTATTGGAATGATTTGCAATTACAGTAGGTGTAAAAATACGGTAAGATATTGTTTATGCAGTGGTTGTAGTTTCCAGTGTTAGATGATAGTGTTTATTTATAATATCAAGTATTTTTGAAAGATCTTTTTCTTCCAAGGTGGCAGTTGCCAAATCTTTTACCACATCTTGAGCTCGATAAGCAATACCTAGACCAGAGATATCAAATAATTTAATATCATTTGCACCATCTACAACACATATGATGTTTTCTTTCTTTTCATTCCATTCTGCAATTTTGATTTTAGCTGATTTTGATTTATCAGAATCAACATGTAATGTTACATCATCTAGTTTTCCATTTTTGAAGATTAATTCATTTGCAAAAATATAATCTAAATCCAGTTCTTTTTGTAATCTGTCAGTCATTATTGTAAAGCCTCCAGAGATTGCCATTAATTTCCATCCTGCGGCCTTTAGAATTCTACATGCCTCTTTTGCGCCAGTCATTATAGGTAGAGCATCAGCAATTTCTTTGCATGTAGTATAATCAAGACCTTTTAATGCCGCAACTCTAGTTCGAAGACCATCTTCCCAGTTAATCACACCTTGAATACCTTGTTTTGTAATTTCCCAAATTTCATCTTCTTTGTTGAGTTTTTCTGCAAGAATTGGGAGATATTCTGCATCATATAGAACTCCTTCAACATCAAAAATTGCCAGCAATTGATTTCTGATTTGCAAAAAAATTACTAATTATATTAAAGTTTAAACTTTTTTAGATCTAAAAACGCTAGTAATAAATCAAGGAAAATAAATCAACCAGATATGGGAGAATTAGAACACAAATACGAAGTAGTAATAGAACTAACTGAAGCAAAACAAAAACTCCCAGACGATATCAAGGCAGAGTTAAAGGATTCAGGTATGATGGACGATAAAGGGAAATTAAAACTCAAAGGTGTTAGTCCAAAAATGCTCAAAAAAATGAAGCAAGAATTTGTGAATTGTCCGGTATTAAAGGAGGAGATTCAATTTATCCAATGTTTTGTTTGTCCAAACTTCCAAAGTAGAGTTATGGGAAAAGTCCTATGTAAAGGCGACTCGCTAAAATAAAGACCAAGGCACTAAATCAACACATATTTCCAATCTTGAAAAATTCAAAGATTTTGTAAGACAGAAAGAGGATGAATTTATTAGATTAGAATCGATCTTGCTCTAACGTTATTCATTAATTAATAATATCTTGATAAAAAATACCTTTGATTGCACTCAACATTATTAATAATTATAAGCAGAGCAATTACTACAGTTTATCAACAAACTGTAAAATCAGTGTTGATAATCAGTTAGATAAATAAATAGACAAAATTTCAATATTTTTTATGAAAAAAATTGAAGCAATAATCAAGCGAAGAAATTTTCCTACAATTAAAACTCATCTTACTGCTATAGGGACATATATCATAGATAAACGAAACTTGGATGACAGTAATGTTTACGACAAAATGAAAGGACCACAGGGGGTTGGGTCTAATGGTCTAAAATCAATACCTTTAGCAAAAATCGAAGTAGTAGTATCAGATAAAGACGCAAGAAAAGTAGTTGAAATGATTTCAAAAAATTCGGGTTTGTCATCAAATCATGTAGGGAAAATTTTTGTTTCAGAAATGGAAGAAGTAGTAGACATGGAAACACTTGATGGACAACAAGACTTGGAAATCCATACTGAAGAAAAATCAGAACCAAGACAATTTCCCAAACGCGGAAGATTTATTCCACTACAAAAATTCACTTTACATAAACTCCAAGTAACATATGAAGAAAATAAAGAAACACTCCGAACTGATTACAGGATAAAGTCTTTTAGTGATTTTGTAAATTACTGTGTTATGAAATCTCTTCCTATTTTAGAAAAACAACTAAAGAATTCCACAATTATTTATGGAAATAATTTTGGAGATTTTTAATATCACATAATTGGTAAAAACAAATACAAACCAATTAAAGTCATACCAACTGTTGCAAGTATTAGTTTTACAATAAAAATTTTAGATATTTTCATACAGACAATCCAATAACCAATGGTATGACTATGATTCCTACAATTATGATCACTTTGATGTAATCTTTAGCTTTTAGTGGCTGCATCTTTTCTCTGTGGAATAATTTACTTTTACGTATATTCATGATTGTTCCTCTAGATTGTTTCATCGCCTTCATTACCTGATTCAATGTCTACTGCACGCAGAATCTGCGATATGAAAATCTTGCCTACTCTTCCATTCTTTCTGATAATACTTACAACTTCGTCTTCTTTTATGTCTGCAACTATAACTTCCAATTTGTATTTGTCAGTAAATTGTGGTACAAAAATTTCACTTCCTTTTGATGCGTGAATTTCGGGACCTGGTTTTTTTCCCCTTCCTCTTATTTTTGAAACTGAAAGTCCTCCAACTCCAATTTCTTTTAGTCCTTCACTTATTGCCATAACATCATTTTGTCCCAGAATCACTTCTACTTTGAGCATTTAGTTACCATAGTATCAATTATACAAATATAATTTCACTTTTTGATAACCAACTGATAATCAATTGATAGTCAAATTTGACCAAAGTTATTAATTTTAAATTTAATTCTCTTACATGGTTCTTGATTCTGGCGATACCGCGTGGATGCTTGTTGCAGGAAGTTTAGTACTCTTAATGATTCCCGCCCTTGGCTTGTTTGAATCAGGACTATTACGAAAAAAGAATACGGCTTCAATTTTTATGCAGATCTTTTTTGGTTTGGCACTTTTGAGTGTCATGTGGTTTGTATTTGGGTTTAGTGTATCTTTTGGTCCATCTATACAGGGTCTTGTTGGAAATATGGACTGGGTTTTTCTTAAAGACGTTCCATATGATGCTCCATTAGAACGATATGCTCCTACGATTCCGGGTGTGTTATTTGTAAAATTCCAATTAATGTTTGCGGCAATTACTCCATTATTACTTACAGGTGCAATAGCTGAAAGAATGAAATTTAGTTCATTTATAATTTTCATTGTTGCATGGTCCATGCTAATCTACTATCCTCTTGTCCACTGGATTTGGGGAGGTGGTTGGTTATCTGATCTTGGAGTAGTGGATTTTGCAGGTGGTATTGTAATTCACACTAGTGTTGGAATGGCAGCTTTAGCTGCAGCACTAGTCCTTGGAAGAAGAAGACATTATGGTCCTGCTATAATGATCCCTCATAGCATTCCTCTTGCTGTTCTTGGTTCTTCTTTGTTGTGGCTTGGATGGTTTGGCTTTAATGCAGGAAGTGCGCTTGCGTCAAGCGGAGTAGCAGGAAATACTGTAATTGTAACTCATATGGCATCTTCTGTTTCTGCTTTAATTTGGGCAGGTCTTTCATGGATAAGAACAGGAAAACCATCAGTTGTAGCAACAATCAATGGTGCAATTGCAGGTCTTGCAGGAATTACACCCGCATCAGGATTTGTAAGTGTTGAACACTCATTTATTATTGGTATTGCAATTGGCGTTATATCCTATTCAGGTGTGGTGTTATTCAAAGAAAAACTAAAGATAGATGATGCACTTGATGTTAGCTCTGTTCACGGAGTTGCAGGTATTGTCGGTTCGCTTGCAATAGGAATCTTTGCAAGTACCGCAATTAATCCAGGTGGTGTTGATGGATTATTATTTGGAAACCCTGATCAATTATGGATTCAAGCAGTAGGTGTTGGGGTTGCAGGTGCAATGGGATTTGGTGGAACATGGATTATTTTACAAATAATAAAACATCTGGTTGGAATTAGAGTGTCTGCCGAAGTAGAAGATGCAGGTCTAGATATTAGTGAACATGCTGAATCTGCATATTCGGAGGAGGAAGAATTCAAATTAGATATGGATACCTATACGGATAACCTGAAAGATAAGGATGAAATATTTCGAAAGAAGTGACGGCAGTACAAAATTATGACTATTAACTACGATGAATTATCAAGACAGATTAAGGATTTAGAACCACAAATCAGGTTTGCAGCTGTTGTAAATAGCAAAGGCGAACTAATTGCAGGCGGACAAAAAAACAGTGTTGAAAAAATACTAGCTAATGATGAGATAAATATGTCAATTCATTATGCATTACAAAAAAGAGATCTCTATACTAATTTAGCCTACAAGATTGGTCGTGAACGGTATTCTATTACAGAGTATGAGAAAGTAACAATGATCAGTATTCCAATAAACTCTCAAGAATTATTTCTGATAAGCACAGAACCAAGAGTGGATTATTTTACAATTATTGATCATGTTCATTCTATACTTGACTCTAAGAAAAATCCTGATAATACTTGATTTTGCAGTATATTTTAGGGTAATTTTTTTCTCAATTGATAGGCGAATCTAGGCATGTGATGAAAACAGTTATAGTAAAAAATAATTCGTATAATTTTAGTTTGAGCAAAGAAGACATTGGAATTACAGTTTCAAAAGAGGCAGATTTTAGTGAGTGGTATACACAAGTGGTACTAAAAGCAAAATTAGCAGATTATGCACCAGTAAAAGGCCTGATAGTGTTAAGACCTGATGGCTACTCAATTTGGGAATCATTGAGAAATACTTTTGATGAAAAATTTTCTAAAAATGGTATTAGAAATGGATTTCTTCCAATTTTAATTCCAGAATCACTTTTAGGAAAAGAACAAAAACATTTTGCAGGATTTAATCCCGAAGTATTCTGGGTAACACATTCAGGAGAAAACGAAATAGGAGACAAATTAGCGCTTAGACCTACTTCAGAAACTTTGGCATATACAATGTATTCCAAATGGATACAAAGTTGGAGAGATTTACCATTAAAAATTAATTTTTGGAATACAGCACTAAGGGCAGAGATAAAAGCTACAAAACCATTTCTCAGAACTTCGGAATTTTTATGGCAAGAAGGCCATACAGTTCATGCACTTCAAGAAGAAGCAGAAAAAGAAGTCATGAAGATTTTAGAAATTTATAAAAATACAGTTGAAGATGAATTAGCTATTCCAGTAGTTACAGGTAGAAAAAGTGAAAAAGAAAAATTTGTAGGGGCAGTATATACAACAACTATGGAGGCAATAATGCCAGATGGAAAAGCTCTTCAGATGGGAACATCACATTTTCTTGGACAGAATTTCTCAATACCATTTGAAGTAAAATTTTCAGATAAAGACAATGTAGAACAATTTGCTTGGCAAACTTCTTGGGGTGTATCATGGAGATTAATTGGTGCCATGATCATGGTACATGGAGACGATAAAGGTCTTGTACTTCCGCCAAAAGTAGCACCAATTCAAGTAGTCATAGTTCCAATTTACAAATCAGACGAAGATAAAGAAACAGTTTTTCCAAAATTAAATGAAATTCGTGAACAATTAGAATCAAAAAAGATTCGAGTTCATGTAGATGACAGAAATGAATTAACACCAGGTTACAAATTTAATGATTGGGAGCTAAAAGGAGTACCATTAAGAATTGAGATTGGACCAAAAGATATAGAAAAACAACAAGTTATTCTAGCAAAAAGATACAATCGAGAGAAAAGAAGTGTGGGATTTAATGAAATTGGAAAAATAGTCACAATATTAGACGAAATACAAAAAGACATGCTGAAAATTGCGAGAGAAAAAGCCAAAGAAAATACAATAAATATTTCAGACTATTCAGAATTCAAATCAAAAATAGGAAAAGGTGGTTTTTTCAATGCGTATTGGTGTGGAAAAACAGAATGTGAGGAAAAAATCAAAGAAGAAACAGGGGCAGACATTAGAGTGATTCCTTTTGGTAGCGAAAATACCAAGGGAAAATGCATTTACTGTCAAGAGCAAAGTATTGCAATTCCAATATTTGCAAGAGGATATTAAAAATAAACACCTACAGCACTAGAATAGTAAAAAGTTTAGAAATCAATGATTTTGTGGTACAAACTACATTTTTCATCAATCCATTGAAGGGACATAGAATAGTTGGATTTCTTGATATACTTCTTTATTCAATTCCATACATTGGATAAAATTTTAAGAATAGAACATTTGAGTAAGTTTTTTATTAAAAAAAGTATTTTCAGTACAAAAACCAGCATAGTAAAAGCAGTAGATGACGTTTCATTCTCTCTAAAAAAAGGAGAAGTCTTTGTATTAGCAGGTGAATCAGGTTCGGGCAAGTCAACAATAGCAAAATTAATTCTCAAATCAATTCATGCAGATTCAGGAAAAATATTATTTGAAAATCAAGAGATTAAAAATGATAAAAAAAGTTTAGAGAAAATTAGAATGAATTGTCAAATGATACATCAAGATCCATATGATTCAATAAATCCACGAATGAATATAGCAGACATTGTTTCAGAACCACTTGAAATTCATAAAATTGGAAATAAATCAGATAGGAAAAAAAGAGTTACAGAAGTGCTACATGAAGTAAAACTTGAACCTACAGAAGAGATTCTAAAAAAATACCCACACATGTTATCAGGAGGACAAAGACAACGCGTGGTACTTGCAAGAGCACTTGCATTACGACCAAAAATAATTATTGCTGATGAGCCTGTTTCCATGCTAGATGTCTCCATAAGGGCAGAGATGCTAGAATTAATGCAAGAGTTACAAAAAAAACACGGTATTTCTTTCATATACATCACCCATGATTTAGCAACTGCCAGATACTTTGGGCAGAGAATAGGAATTTTGTACCTTGGAAAAATTGTAGAAATGGGATTAATTGATGAGGTATTACTAAAACCAAAACACCCCTACACACAAGCTCTTATGGATGCAATTTCAGAGCCAGATCCTGAAAATCTCAACAGAGAGAAAAAGATCAGAATCAACGAACCTCTAGATATTGATGTTTATCTTGGATGCAGATTTAGAGCAAGATGCCCATATGCTATTGAAAAATGTAAAACAGAACCAAGTTTAGAAAACATAGAAAAGGATCACTCTGTTGCCTGTTATGTCAATTTAGACTAGGATGTTCTAACAGAAGGCATTCGCTTGTCTTTGTATGTAACAACATAAGATACTCCATTCTTTGGGTAAACACCATAGATGAGTTTGGCTTTTTGTACAACAGAGTCTTTTAGAGAGACCATAATGAATTGACTTTCTTGAGAACGTTCTTCTAAAATTTTTGCCAGTTTTTCAGAGTTGGGGGCATCAAGATGTGCATCTACCTCATCAAAGAGATAGAAAGGAGATGGCTTTAGTTTTTGAAGGGCCAAAACAAATACTATTGCTGCTAATGTTTTTTCACCACCACTAATTGACGTTGATTCTCTTTTTGGTTTATTTGGAAATTGGATCATATAGGAAATTCCGGCGGTGAAAATATCATCTTCGTTTTGTAATTCAAGCCAAGCATTACCGCCAGTCATTTTACTAAAAATAAGACGTATTTCTTTGTCTACTTTATCAAATGCATCCAAGAATGTTTGGCGCTTATCTTTGTCAATATCTTCAATGAATTTTACAATAGAGTTTCGTTCTTCCTCTAGGGAATTTTTACGTACGGACATAGAGCGATATCCATAGGATACTTCAAGATATGTTTCAGGAGCTTTGGCGTTAAGAGCGTTAAGGGAGTTTAATTCAGTAGTTAATCCTTGCACTATAGAGTCAACATCAAAGGTTTCCATATTTTTATCAAATCCAAAAGACGAGAGAAGGTGGTGCAATTTGGTTTCATTTTCAATTAAATCATGTAAATCACGGGTTAAAGAATCAGATTGTCTTTCCAAAGAATTAATTTCCTTTGTAAGTTCTTTGTCTTTTTCAGAGAGAACTTTTAATTTATCATCATATTCTTTGAGTTGCCCAATGGATGAGCCGGATGTAGAGATGAGTTCTTGTTCTTTTTCTCTCAATGTTACAAGTATTGCAGTCTTGGATTCTTTTTTTATCTCTAATTCTTTAATTTTATTTTCTAATTCCTGACGTTGTGAGATTAACGAATCTTCTTCATCGTGTAGACTTTTTATTTGAGATTTTTTTCTATTTTCTTCAGTCTGTAATGTGGTTAATTGTGAATCTTTATCTCTATATTCATTCATTATTGTAGTGTATAGTTTTTCAAGATCTGATTTCTTTGCATTAACTTTAGATAATTCATTTGCAATACGAGTTTGTTCCCCACTGGCATAGTTTTCCTCAACAAGAGTAATTCTTGTATTAAGAGAGTCGATGTGAGATTCATGTGTGGAAATTTCCACAAGCAGACTAGTATTTCTTTTAGTTAGTTCAGAAATTCGTGTAACAAGTTGTTGTTTCATATTAATTGCAGATGAAATTCTTGATTGGAGATTAGAATAATTCTCATCAGTTGATGCAAGACCTTGTTCTGAAAGTGACAATCTTTCAGTATAATTCTGAATAGAATCTTCAAGCTTCTTAAGAGAATGTTTTTTCTTTAAAACATATTTTTTTAATAGACTAATTGATTCAAGCAATCCATCAATATCAGTACTCATTGAGATGATTTTAGTTAATTTTGAAATTTTTGAATTAATATCAATTATTACAGCACCGCCTTTAGCCTCAAAATACTCTCCATTCAAAGTTACTGCCTTGTAGCCCAATTTGGAGATACGATATGCTGAATCCCTAGAATCAGCAAGAACAACATTTCCAAAAAGGAATGTTTTAAGCGCAAAATGAGAAGGACTACATTTCACATAGTCAGAGAGTACACCTATTACACCAGGTTCTTTTGGTAAATCTAATTTGAATTTTGGAATTGCGTCAAGTGGAATTATTTTCAATTTTGGTAGATTTTTGGAACGTGCAACTTCTGCAATGCCAAGCAATGTTGCAAAGTCGGGCACAACAATTGCCTTGATCCAATCAGAACTTACAGCAAGTACTGAGCGCTCATATTGTTTATCCCAAGAAATCATTTCATAAACTAATCCTTCAATACCGAGTTTATCTGCATCTTCTTTTAGTTTAGCAACAGTATAATCTTCATGCATGATTCCCTTTACAGTTTTGATTTTTGTTTCATATTGAGCTGCAGATTTACTTGACTTTTCTAAAATTAAATCAAGATCTTCCAAATCATTTAGGGTTTTAGATTTTTTTAAATTAAGTTTGGAGATTCTAGATTTTAATTCAGAAATAGATGCATTGTGATTATTGATCATAGATTCTAATCTTAATTTCAAAGCAGACAATGTTACAATATCTCGTTCCAGATCAGATGATCTGATAGAATTAGATTTAATTTTAATTTGAGACTCTTCCTTTTCATTTTCTACTTTTGATAGTTTTAGTTTAGCTTCATTAAGTTGAACAGAGAGGGATTTTATTTTATTATCAATTTCAGCTTTTTTAGATGCCACTATGGATTGATCAGTTAAAATTTTATTTCTTTCAGAATCAAGTATTTCCAAATCATCATTAATTTTGTTCTTTTTCATATTTGTTTCATTAATTGATTCTTTAGATTGTAAAATTCTAGATTCAATTTCATTTCTATCCAGATCAATGACTTCAATTTCATTTTTAATTTCAGGAATTCTAAAATCAATTTGTTGTAGTCTTTTAGTAGATGCAACAATTGCACTGTTGTCTACCTCATATTGCTCCATTGCAGAGCTTAATTCAGAATCAATAGCAGCCTTGGCCTGACTATACTCATTGGCAGATGTCATTAGTTTTGACTTTTTACTGTCAAGTGTGTTGATTTCAGTTCGAATCAGGGCCCTTTCATCATCAAATTTTTTGATTTCAGAGGTGATTTTGTTAAAAGTGTCTTCTTTTGAAGATTTCTGACTTGTGATTATTCGTAGTTTGTTAGATGCCGCAATTGCTTTGTAACGATTGAGTTCTTGGCCAAGCATATCATGACGAAGTTTTTGATTGCGTTCCTCTTCAAGATCATCAATTCTTTTTTTAATTTCTCCCATCCTTGCAAGAGCGATTTCTAATCTTCTATCAGCGTCATCTAGTTGCTTGATTGCTTCAGTTTTTTTCTCATCAAAATAAGACAATCCGATTAAATCTTCAAGGATATTTCGTTTTTCTTCTGATGTGTATTCAGATATTCGGGTAACAGTTCCTTGCTGTACAGCATTTAGTTGACCCAATCCAGCGTTAGCAACATCAAGTAGATCTAAGATTTGACTTCTGTTTGTTGGCTTTTTGTTTAGATAGTATGTATTTTCACCTTTATCATCCATTTCTCTTGTAATTTCCACCGCATCAGAATCAATTGGAATCTTTCTGTCAGAATTATCAAAATGAACACTAGATCTTGCAATTTTAGGCCCATGTCGATTACCTTCTATATCATGTATAAGAGATCGGAGTTTATCGACTCTCATCATTTTTGGCTTATTTTCACCTAAAGCAAAAATTATCGCATCAAGAATGTTGCTCTTTCCAGATCCATTAGGGCCAGAGATAGAAACCAGACCAGGTTCAAACAGAACAGTAGTATTCTTAAATCCAAATGATTTGAAACCAAAGATCTCTACTTTTTTAATATGTACCAATGAGAATATTTTCTCAATTGGTTGGATAATCGATGGTTAACAAGTTTAGTTGACATAATTGATTAATTTTTCTTGGTGTACTATCATTTTTTTCGTAATGGTGGTTATTATAAAATTAGAATCAAAATCACATAATAGATTGATGCATGCCTGGAAAAATAATTGTGCTTGAGTGTATTTAGTCACATACAGGCTCAATTTTGGGATAAAAATTAATAAATTAAGACTAGAAAAATAGTGATTTAAGATTACAGAAATTTTAATTATTTACCTTCGACGAATTTTTCACAGTCTGTTTTTGCTTGAACGTCAGACATTTGTTCAATAGGATGTTTCATTAAATATGCGCTAGCAGGTATGATTGGACCGCCTACGCCTCTATCAAGGGCAATCTTTGCTAGTCTAATAGCATCAATAACAATGCCTGCCGAATTTGCTTTATCATCAACTTCCAAACGAACTTCCATGTTGTAGGGAATATTAGCCCACTGTCTGCCTTCAATTCTCATAAACATAAGTTTGGTATTGCCTAAAAATGGAATAAAGTCGGATGGACCAACATAAATTTGATCATCGGCCAATCTTTCTTTGAGTTGACTTTGAACACTTTCAGTTTTAGAAATTCTCTTAGAGGCTAATCGGTCTTGTTCTTTCATGTTTAGAAAATCAGTATTGCCTCCAACGTTTATTTGATAAGTTTTTTCGATTTTAGTTCCACGATCACTGCATAATTTAGCTAATGTTCTATGAACTATAGTAGCACCTACTTGACCTTTAATGTCATCTCCAATTACTGGGATGTTTTTTTCTTTGAATTTTTTAGCCCATGTTTCATCAGATGCAATAAAAGATGGAATACAGTTTACAAAAGCAGTATTTGTGTCAAGACAAATTTGAGCCCAAAATGCGGTGACTTGATCAGAACCTACGGGTAAATATGAGACAATTATTTCAACACCTCTATCTTTGAGGATTTGTTTAATTTCTTCTGCAAGTTGTTTGTCAGTTTTTGTAGTTTGTATTGGATTTATTCTATTTTCAACCCATAAACCGACTCCATCAAGAGCAGGACTTTCGTAAACTTTGGCATCAGTTTTTGGCATTGTATTTTTTGGAATCCAGTTGACCATGTTTGGATATTCATAAATTGCTTCATTGAGGAGTTTGCCAACTTTGTTATCACCTACATCAAAGCCGCATACAAAATCAATATCGTGAATCCCATATCCAGCCAGTTTATCATGAATTATACCAGTTACTTCTTGAGAAGGATTTTGTCGATAGTATTCTATTCCTTGAATTAAACCTGCAAAACAATTGCCTATACCTACTAAAGCTACTCGAATTTTTTTTGCCATTTAAAAATTAGTGAGATTATGCCGGTTTTAAGTTTTCTTAAGATGATTAGACATGATTTCACATTTTTTATTCAGAAAATTCATTCCATGAAATGTCAATGAATCCTCGTGTTTTTGCAATGCACAAATGAAGTTAAATGGATTAACATTAGAAAAAAGGATGATCGCATCTAAAAAACAAATTTAAATTTGTATTTTTTTGGACATTTTTTAGTTGAATATTCAGGAAATCATACAAACTGCTAGCGAATTTGGGCTTAAGATTAGCAATCTAGATGACTTGGATGAGAAAACTCTGACTGACCTTTATCAGGCAATATTAGAATACAAGGAAAACAGATGTAATGTTCATACCATTGATTACATGTGGTAAGATCAATCTTTTATTTGAGAAAGTGCATATTATATTATGAGACTGGCAAAGGAATGCATTATTTGCGGAAAAGATTTTATCGGATTTGAAAAATATTGCAGTACAAATTGTCTGGGGGAAACATACAGTAAAAAATAATTTTTTATTGAGTCGTTAATTTTTTATTTAATCACAATCCACCTCCAAGAACTTCACTTAGCTCAATATCATAACCGCTAGGATCACTGATGTAAATTGACCGTGATTTTTCAAATTGAACAGGACCATTGTAGTATACCTTGACACCTAATGACTTGCAGATTTCCATTATCTCATCAAAATTTTCTACATGAAATCCAAAATGAGCAATTGCACCCTCAGGTTTCATCTGCGAGTCCTCATAAAGACAAAGCTTGATGTTGTCGTTGCCTATGATTTTGGATTTGTCTTCTGGTTGTTCTTTTTTAATTTCAAAGCCAAAAAGATTTTTGTAAAATTCTACACTTTCTTCTAAATTCTTTACTGTCATATTGACATGATCCATTGAAGTAGCCTTCAATGTTTTAGACATGATCAATTAGCAAATTATCAGGCTTAATAATATTGATTTTAAAAGATAATGAAGAGTTTATCCCTAAAGGTCAGATATGAGATTTGACACTTGATCATGTTCTTAAATGATTATGAGTTATGATAAGATTAAGGCAGAATTTTATACTTGTCACCAAGAAATCACAATATGATAAAACCGGGTCGTTCTGTAAAAGACATTAAAATAGATTCAAACACAACGATAGAAAAAATTTTTGAAGAGATATCTCAATCAGGAGGATTTGAATCAGTTAATCTTTCAGATGGTCTTGATATTTTAACTACAATGATTTCAGATAAAGAATGTCTAAAGTTCATTTCTTTTGTTGGTGCAATTGTATCAACAGGATTACGAGGAATTATCAAAGACATGATAAAAAATAAATGGTTTGATGTTGCAATTACAACTTGTGGTGCTCTAGATCATGATATTGCACGACATTTTTCAAACTACAAAGAAGGATCATTTACTATGGATGACGGAGAATTGGCAGACCAGCACATCCACAGATTAGGAAATATTCTAGTACCAATGGAAAGTTATGGCCCACTTATCGAAGAAAAGATGCAATCATTCTTAGAAGAAGAATACAAAAATGGAATAAAAGAAATGTCCACTGTAGAGATTTGCAAGATGATAGGAAAACACTTGGGGGAAAATTCTTTTCTTTATTGGGCTTACAAAAATAAAATCGATGTAGTAGTACCTGGAATTATGGATGGTGCTGTAGGAAGTCAAATATGGTTATTCACGCAGAGGCATAATGATTTTAAATTGAATTTGACAGCAGATGCAGATTTATTGTCAGGATTAATATTCAAAGCAAAAAAATCAGGAGCTTTAATGATTGGCGGGGGAATTTCAAAACACCACACATTATGGTGGAATCAATACAGAGAAGGTTTGGATTATGCATTTTACATTACAACTGCACAAGAATTTGATGGTAGTCTAAGCGGTGCACTAGTCAGAGAAGCCATTTCATGGGGAAAAGTTACGCAAAAAGCCAGACAAGCTACCCTACATGCAGAAGTGACAACAATTTTACCGTTCATTTATGCAGCACTGGTTTCAAAACTAAAGTAATCAAATCAGGTAAAACTATTATTCGATAGAATTCAATGCACTACATTGTATCCTAGAATGAGGATTAAAGAATTAAGACCAATCAATTTGGAAGGTGGTTATCTGATAGATGGATTTCCTTCAGTGGGATTTACCAGTGCAATTGCAACAGAATCAATGATACAGACATCGCAATTTAGTTTAGCAGGAATAATTGATTCGGATAGTTTCCCACCAATGAGTTTGATTAAAGAGGGCAAACCAAATTATCCAACACGGATTTTTGTAAACGATGATCTCAAAGTTTCAGTTTTTTTATCATATCTTACTCTTCATGAATCATTACACAGAATTGCTGCAAAGACAATGCTCAAGTGGGCAAAAAAACAAAAAATAGAACTAATTGTAAGCAGTATGGCAGTAAAATCCTTAGACGGAATAGAAGGGATGATTGCAGTAGGAAACACTGATTCTGCAAGAACAAAATTAAAAAAATCAGGATTAAAAATTCTGGAGTATGGAACAATCCCAGGAATACCAGGAATGTTACTTAATGAAGGAAGTATTACAAAACAGGATGTAATTGTAATTCTTTTTCATTCAGATGGTACAGGTCCAGACTTTAGATCAAGTGCAGAATTATGCATTGGGATGTCACAGTTAATTCCTGGTACATCTTGTGACATTTCACTCCTACAAAAAGAAGCAGAGAAAGCAGAACAATCAATTAAAGATACAGATGAAGAATCACGACAGTTAAAAGATTCAATTTACGGATAAAAAAATTATCAAATTATCATGTTTATTTTATAACATGTCAATAAAAATAGAAAATCAATGGAACAAATAATAGAATTTGCAGTGACAGTTATAATTATTTCAGCATCAGGGGTAATGGCACCAGGTCCTTTATTTGCAGCAAACATAGCATACGGATTACAAGGCGGTGGAAAAGCAGGAATAAAAATGGCAGTAGGTCATACAATTGTAGAATTACCACTTGTGATTTTGTTAGGAATTGGAGTATTTTCATTTGAGATTTTTCCAGAATTTAGAATATGGATTTCGATTTTGGGTGCAATCACACTTTTTGTATTTGCTGGAATTCAAATTAAAACAACATTACAGATGAAAGAAACAACTTCTTTCAATCTAAAACACAATGCAGTTCTTACAGGAATTACACTTAGTGCATTAAATCCATTTTTTATCATATGGTGGTTAAGTGTTGGTTTTAAATTAATTTCAGATGCGATGCTGATATGGGCATTTGTAGGAATAATTGTTGTTTTTTTATTACACATATGGATGGATTTTGTGTGGTTGTATTCAGTGGCATGTCTTGCCTCTAAAAGTTCAAAAATACTTTCAAATAAGAATTATAAAATTTTAATGATTGGTTTAAGTGCCATGGTGATATATTTTGGAATATCATTTATAACGGATGTAATTTAACCGCAATCTAAAATTTCAACTTCGGGTTTACAATCAGCGTTAAATAAATCAATTTTTTCAACTAAAACATTACAAAATTCTGGATCAAGTGATTTCTCATATGATTTTAAATCAGATATAATTGCAATATGTTGTAATCCACAAGGATAGACTGTAAATCCAAGAATGATTCCAATAGTGAAAATACCCATACAAGCTAGAATCAAGTATCTAAGAGTTTTAATTTTTTGTAATGTCAATTTCTATTGTGGAGACATTACGTGTTTTACCATCTTGAGATGTAAGTGAATCAGATAAAATTCTAACATCACTGATAACATATCCAACAGTATTCATTCTTTTAACGATCATTTGAGATACATCAACTGCCTGAGTAATTCGTTTACCTCTAGCCTTAATTGTAACAGTGTGTCTTGTTGAAAGTTGTGTCAAAGTAGCTGAAACATATGTCATTATTGGTTTAGTGCCAACAAAAATTACATCACGTTCTTCAGGATTATGTCTAGTTTCAGATGAAGGTTCACTAGTAGATAAGGGCAATTGTGGTTCTGGTTCAGGTGGAGATAATTGTGGTTCTGGTTCAGGTGGAGATAATTGTGGTTCAGGTTCAGGTGGAGATAATTGTGGTTCAGGTGATGTATGAATATCATGAAATTCGGATAAAATGTCTTCTGCGTCTTTAGATTTTTTGGGGTCACTCAATGCATTATTCCTTTAACAACAAAAGCTTCTTTGGCTTTTATTTAGTTTTTGAGGTTCTCACGTTGTATGTATTCTTCAAATATTTTTTCAACTTCATCATCGTTTTTGCTGTTCTTTACCTGATTTACTAGATCTTCTTCTTCGATTTCATAGCAATTTAGGAAGTCTTGTGAGTCTTTGAACAGTAAAAGAACTTTGTTCTTAAACACATGATGATAGAGTTTTTCTTTTTCCATCAATTCTGGCTTTATGTTAAGACCATTATCATCAGAAGATACAGGATAGACCATATTATTATTGAAAATAATCAATATTTAGATGAATGCACAATATAGCAATAATCAGAGAGGTGATTCAAAATATCTGACGATAGAGTAGTTTTCCACATAGATTTTGATTATTTCTTTGCTCAATGTGAAGAGATACGTACTCCTGATCTAAAATCAAAACCAGTGTGTGTTTGTGTTTTTTCAGACAGGGGGGGAGACAGTGGAGCAATTGCAACTGCAAATTACATAGCCAGAAAATTCGGGGTGAAATCAGGAATGCCAATTAGTTTTGCAAAAAAAAGATTAGAAGAAAGAAAAGATTCCATTTTTCTTCCAGTTGATTTTGATTATTACTTGGAAATTTCTGAGAAAGCCATGGACATTATAAAAGAAAGCGCGGATATTTTTGAATATGTAGGAAAAGATGAAGCATATTTAGATGTCACAAATAGAGTAGAAGGAAGTTTTGATAAGGCAAGTCATTTGGCACAACAAATTAAAAATTCCATTAGAGATAAAGTAAAACTAAGTTGTTCCATAGGAGTTTCAACGAACAAATTAATTGCAAAAATTGCGTCAGATTTTAAAAAACCAGATGGGTTAACAGTGGTGTCACCGGAAAAAGTTGAGGAATTTTTAGAACAGTTAAAGATTCGAGCAATACCGGGCATTGGAAAGAAAACAGAAGAGAGGTTTACACAAATGAATCTTGAAACAATCAATGATCTGAAGAAATTAGATGTGTTTACTTTGATTAAAGAATTTGGGAGAAAACATGGAACTTACATATTTAACGCATCTAGAGGATTGGATAATGAGCCAGTAAAGGAAAGAGAGGCAAGCATCCAATACAGTAAATTATCTACTCTAAAAAAAGATTCAAACGATTATGATTTTTTGGCAGAAAATCTTAAGGAGTTATGCATAGAACTACACAAGGTAGTTCAGAAAAACAATAGAATGTTCAAATCAATAGGAATACAATTCATTCTATCAGATTTAACAAACAAAACAAAATCAAGAATGTTAAAAAATCATACATCAAGTCTAGAAGAATTACAAAAAAATGCAGCGCAGTTATTAAAAGAAGCGTTAGAAGACCAGAAAAATACAGTTAGAAGATTAGGAGTAAAAGTTTCAGAACTTTCAGAAATTCAAGGTCAAAGTAGTATTACTAGCTATTTTTAGGAATAGATTTTCCTTCAGATTCTAATTTTTTTAACCTCTTTGTTTCGATTAGAATTACTATTAGTAAAAAGATAAACAGCCATGGCAAGAACATAATCTCGCCTGCGACAGAATGAAATTCTTCCCATTGTTTTGCATCAGTAGTAACTTTGAGGGCATACCAAGACAAAGAAAATATTCTAATCATATTAACACCAATTGTTCCTGCAATTCCCAATCCAAAGTAAACAGCTTTTCTATTTCTAGGGATATTCATTTTTAATAGAAATGCACCCATGACCAAAGAATAGATGATTATACTATGTACACCAGCAGATGGCCAAAACACCTGAAGCACCATTGGTCCAAAATCGCCTTTGAGGAACATTAGATTGTCACGTGCAGTAGCAGTTCCAAGATCAAACACATTTACTAACCATACATTTGTTTGCACCAAATAAGGCACAACATATTGCAATGGACCAAGAGAGTCATATGGGAAAAATGCATCCAATGAAAGGATAATTGCACTGCCACCAAGAAATATTGGTCCAGCAGGTGCAATTCTTATCCATCGTTTACCAAAAAAGATACTTAGTACAATAATTACAAAAATATCCAACACTATAAAATCCCACATCCATGTCCAAGAATTGATTAGTTGTACGTTGTATTGTTCAGCAGATGATAAGATATAATCTCTTAAACCATATTCCAATCCAATAATATATGCAATCACCACAATAGCCAACGGAATTACAGTAATCAATTTTTTTGTAGAAATGATAATTTTAAGACCAATTAATTCAGCAACAACAAACACAAGTGCAAAAAGAAATCCTCCTCTTCCTTGATTCCAACTTAAACTAAAGCTATCAGGAAATGCAATTAGTGCAAAAAGAATTGGACTGGCAATAATAGCAATTCCAATTATCAAGTTCTTGTTTTGCATTATGTTTGAATTAAAAAGTGATCAATAAATAGATCAAGATTGTATCAACAAATCATAGAAAATCTCTCAGGGCAACAAAGATGTTCATAGTATGGATCAGATAGTTTGTCTTTGATCAAAAACACAATTATTGTGTAGTTACCAGTTTTTGGAATAATTTTACTACATTTTACACATCTAAGCGTATCCATGAATAGTTTTGGCAACAAAATATACTTTAGAAACAGGATGTAATGATCTAAAATAACTATTTTACAATAAATTTAGCCACAAACCAATTTTACACATGGAAAATTAGAAAAAATCTGCAATTGTTTTCTGACGAATTAATTTCATAATATTTCCTTTTGAAAGCCATTCAGGTTTACTAATACTCATTTTCTTTGACGCTAATGTAAGAGCATCATCGAAAGTTTCACCAATTATTGGCGTTTGTCTCATTGCTGAACGAATACCTTCTCTTACCTGCCAAACACCCACAGGAATTGCATATTCAGGTCTAATTTCCCGTAAGATTATCACACCGGATTGAATTTTATTTTTCACTAGATATTCAGTTACACCTAATTTAGCTGCAAAATATGCACCAGCTATTGCTGGAGGATGATTAATTCCACGTGCATCCTCAAAATCAGAACCAAATCCTAAAACACCATTAGAATACCATGCTTCAATCATTTCATAAATCCATCTGTGTGGAAACAAAACTACTGAGAATAAGTTTCCAAGATGCTCATATGTGAAAACTTTGTATGAGTCAATCAAAGTATGATTTAGAATTTCTTCAGTGAGAGATTTGGAGATAATATCATCAGTTGCAGTTATACTCCATTTTGTAGGAACAAGTTTTCTTTTTTGCCCAAGCATCCCGATACTAAAACATTTTTGAATTTTTGAGATATCTATGCCAGAATTATAGAGATGTAAAACAGCATCTTGAGCATTTAGATCTTTATCATAGAAAGTTTTTTCAATTGATTTTGTTGCAGATGTACCATAAAACTTTGCAGATTTGATTTCACCTATTGGTCCAAACGGAGCACTTTCCCCATCAAGTGAAATATTTGCAGATGTGGTTTTAGTGAATTGCAAGTCAGAGTCAGTAGGTTTTGAAGACATTGTAATTTCTTGTAAATTTTCTATGTAACGTCCTTCTGTTTGATGTACGGAAACTTTTTGAATGCCACGAATTAGATTTAATCTGAAATTAACAATTTCTTCAAGAGATTTACCTGTCCATCGTTCGGGATTATCAAGTAAACTAGTATCACCGTGTATTGGAGGAACCATTGGTCCTACGAATACTTTGGGATAGTTGTATGATCCTACAAACACTGACGGGGGGCTAGAGCCACTAATAGAATCAGATGAAAACAAATTTCCATATTTTGATAAATTCTCATGCCATTTTGCCAAGATGGCTCTTCGAATATTTTGCGAATCAGACAATGAAATTTGTGCCTAAAATGTGCCTATTAAGGTGCCTAATCAGCAGAATTGACTATAACTTGACGTATGATGTTTAAAGAACAAATCTAAACACAAAACATGTCAATAAAGAGAATAGTCTCTTTTTTACCCAGTGCTACAGAATTGTTATATGAATTTGGAGCAGAAGACATGTTGTATGGAGTCACACATGAATGTAAATATCCTGAAAATGCAAAAACAAAACCACGTGTTATTAGTTCTGTAATTAATTCAGACGAGTTATCCAGTAGAGAAATTGATACAAAAACTTGTCAATTATTAAATGACGGAAAAGAAATTTTTACGTTACATGAAAAAAACATTTTAGAAGCAAATCCAGATCTCATAATATCTCAAGAAACATGTGAGGCATGTGCAGCACATACTAATCAAGTTAACAAGGCGATTCAAATTTTACAAAAAAAGCCAATAATCTATTCAATGGATCCACATAATTTACAAGAAATAATAGAATCGGTAAACAAAATAGGAGAAATTATTGAGAAAGAAAATGAAGCAAAAAAGATCACAGAATCTCTTCAACAAAGAATAAAACATGTAAAAAAATTTATGCCAAAGACAAGACTAAAAGTTCTTGCAATAGAATGGATTGAGCCATTTTTTACAGCAGGTCATTGGATACCAGAAATGATCAAAGAGGCAGGAGGCGAAAATATGATCAGTGTAATTGGAGAACATTCTAGAAAATTAAGTATTGGAGAAATCATAGAATCAGAGCCAGACATCATCATTATGATGCCATGTGGTTTTGACATATTTCGTACAATATCAGAATACAATAAGACATTAAAAGATAACAAATCATGGAATATGTTGAAAGCTGTCAAGAACAAAAAGATTTTTGCAGTAGACGCAAATTCTTATTTCAGTAAACCAAGTATTAGAACAATCACAGGATTGGAGATACTTGCAAAAATCATTCAGCCAGAGAGTTTTTTGAATCTAAACGTTCCAGAAAACTCATTTTTACAGATAAAATAAGGGGTTATTCTTCGGTATCGTCTAATTCGTCATATTCGACATTTCTTCTACCAGGTCTAATTGGAATGTAAATGATTGACATTGATTTTATTGATTTCACTACAAGATAGATTTCAAGGTTTTAAAAATTTGCCCTTTTGGTGCATGTTTGATACAATTTATTATTTAGATTAATCTCATTTATTTTCTCTAATCGTTATTCTAACCAATAATATTTGAATTATCATCTAACCTTACATTCGATTTTAAGTGATTTTACTGTAGCATAGTATGTAAAAGCCAATAATGCAATTGCCCCAATCCTTATTGGAAGTTCAAAATTTGTCAAAAATGCAAGAGTGGTGGCACCTACAGAACCAAATGTAGAAACCACAGCAAAACCGATAGGACCACAGCTACAAGCACCAGCAATAGACCCAACAAATGAACTAAAAACACTACCACTCATCTTTCCTTTTGATTTTTTCAAAATATTGATTCTGTAAACATTCATAGGAATTACCAAAGCAGACAATGCAGAGAGAATTACAATCAACATAAATCCAAATTCTGTCCCTTGTGAGATATGACCAACGATGTAGGGGTTCAAGAAAACATACTCCGACAGAATTAACAACCCAATTAACATGGATGTGAAAATAACAACTGACAAAACAATGTAGAAGTGATTTGAAAATACAAGTTTTAGAGTTTGTACCATACTAAATCATTGAATCCAATACTTGTTTAAAAACAGAATATGGCTGTGCACCAACAAGTTTTTGTTGTTGTCCATCAGGACCTATAATAAAAAATGTAGGAGTACCATTTGCACCTAATTTTTTTGCTTCTGCAATATTATACAAAACTCTTTTTGTATATTTTCCTGAATCAAGACAACTATCAAATAATTCCATATCAAGACCCAAACTAAATGCAAATGCTTTTAGTCGTTGAGAATTTGCCCACCCATTATCTATTTGAGATTCTTGAGCAGTGTACAGTTGATTATGATATTCCCAATATTTTCCTTGATCTTCAGCACAGTAAGATGCTTGAGCTGCTTTTGGGGAATCCATTCCCAGAAAAGCAAGATCCATAAAGACAAAGTTAACTTTTCCAATATCGACATAATTTTGAAACACAGTAGGCTTTGTATTATGAAACCAATTATAGCACTGATGACATTGATAATCACCAAACTCCACTATTGTGATTTGGGCAGATGGGTTTCCCAATATTGATGAACCCATCGTAGTAGAAATTATTCCATGAGTTCTTACATCAAGATTTTCAGTTTCAACAGAAGATGAAGAATAGACTACAATTACACTTATGATGGCTATAGATATGATAATGCCAACTAAAACTCCTTTTTTATTCACAAGTCAAGTCTTGAAAAATTGTTTAAAAAACTTATTCCAAATTATGAGAGGATTTTCGCTTAAAGAGATTTACAAATTTGGAAATAGCAGTATCAATTGGACATGTCTCACATAATACATTAGATGAATGTTTGATTAGGTGCTTCTCAAATGTTTTTCTAGAATCAAATATCAGATCACATCTTGTGCAGTAAACCTTTGAAATAGTATTTTTAGGTAATTTTATCACTAGTGTTTTTTATAGTTAGAACTTATAAAGATCTTGTTGAAAATCACATCTAAAAAAAATTCAGACATGATCATTTCTATATTATTGATTTTTACTAGATGCACAACATTTTAGAAATTAAAACATATACAGGGTTAGTCAATAGGCAAAAAAATCATAGATAGTGTATTTTCATATGATTTTGAAGTTCTATTTCATAGCTAGTGACAAATCCACAGTGAGTACATGAAAATAACTCAGAGGGTGGAGAAGGATCTCGTTCAATAGTTTTTCCTGAAATAGATTTAATCAATATGATATCATTGCTAGAAATCACAGCAAAGTTTCGTCCCTCACCAATTGACTCTAGGAATTCTTTGATTGCAGTTATCACCACGTTTTTGTCAATTTTTTCATCATTTAATGAAGACAACATAAACTCATGAATCTTCAAAGTAGGTATTGCGGCAACTTGATCTGATACATAAACGACTAATTCGCTCTTTATAGATGCCACATCTCTACAATCAATTGTAAGCATAAAGTGTGGTGAAAGAATCAATATTTTAGTTTAACAAATATTTGAAAATGATTATTATGGTTTGAGATAATCATTTTTCATAGATGAGAGATTCAGAGACATTTGGTGTGGAAAAGGGATATGGTGAAGAAGTAGTTACATGGCTAAACCAACAATCAAAGGATCAAGGATCTAAATTTGAGGCAAGATTGTATGGATATACAGTAACTACAAAAAATTTTGGAGACTTTGAAATGTTTTCATGGATTGGTGATGTACAGATTGCAAGAAAAATGATCAATAAAGCAAGTAAAAGATTCAAGATTAAAGTAATAGAAGGGGGATACAAACCAAAAGAAAAGGTATTTCGAATGAAAAAATTTGATTATGCAAAGGTCAGAAAAGATGAAAAAACAATAGGGCAGGTAGAATTTGAGGCATCACGATTTGGCAATGGACAGTGGGAGATAAAAAATGAAGAACGTCATTAAATACAGAAACAGGAGAACCAAAAGATGACAAAAATTGGAATTATCGGAATAGGAATGCTTGGAAACGCAGTGGGTTTGCATTTATTAAAATCAGGTTTTGATTTAACAGTGTACAACAGAACAAAAGAAAAAACAAATGAATTAAAAAATAACGGCGCAAAAGTTGTAGATTCTCCAAAAAGGGTAGCTGAAAATTCAGAATTGATCATCATAGTTGTAAAAGATGCAGATGTCGTAAAAGAAGTATCATTTGGGAAAAATGGAATCATTGAAGGAAAGCACGAAGGACTGACAGTTGCAGATATGAGTACCATAAATCCAGTAGAGTCAAAAAATATTTCAAAAAAATTTTTAGACCATGAAATAATTAAATTAGACATGCCAGTTATGGGTGGACCAAATGTAGCAATTACTGGTGAATTAGTATTAATGGCATCAGGTGATAAAAAAACATTTGATAGATTTAGAAATGTTTTTGAAAAAATAGCAAACAAAATATTTTTTTTGGGAGAAGATGGAACAGCTCATCTAGTCAAACTTGCAATGAATCTTCAAATAACAATGCTGGCACTTGCCCTATCTGAGGGAATCACACTGGTAAGAAGTGCAAATGTAGACCCAAAAATATTTCTAGATATTTTGAATTCAACTTATTTTAAAACTGGAATGAGTGAAAATAAAGCATACAAGATGATACAAGATGAATTTGATGCAACATTTACCCTTGCAAATTTGAAAAAAGATATCAGCACTATTACAGATACTGCAAGATCATTTGGGATCAAATTGCCAATGATCAAAAAAGCTGAAGAAATATACAAAGATGCAGTGAAAAAAGGATTTGGAAATATAGATTATACAGGAATTTTAGCATATATCAAAAAAAACAATTCTTAGCATAATAAATAAAAAATATGACTGAATTTTACCAAAAATTCTATAAGACACACCAATAAAATTACTATATGCGATTAAAGGACAAAGTTGCAATAGTTACTGGTGCATCAAGTGATATTGGCAAAGGTGTTGCAAAAAGATTTGCAGAAGAAGGAGCCAAAGTAGTTCTCATTGCAAGAAATCTGCAGAGATTAGAAAAAGCCAGAAAAGAGATAGGGAATGAAAAATCTACGGCATCAATGGTGTGTGATTTAACTAATGAATCCCAAGTAATGCAAACAGTTAGTCAAGTTATTGACACATATGGAAAAATCGATATTTTAGTCAATAATGCAGGTGCAATCAATGATCCAGTTCATTTTCATGAAATGGCAGATTCTGAAATTAAAAAATTAATCGATGTCAATTTGTTTGGAGTTTTTCACATGACAAAAGCTGTGCTAAACAAAATGTCAGATGTTAAAAAAGGAGTTATCATAAACATTGGTTCAATCTCAAGTGAAAGAGCCATACCAAGAGTTCATTTGGCAGCATACTCGGCAACAAAAGCAGCAATAACAATGTTCACAAAATCAATCGCAGTAGAATATGCAAGAAGAAATATCAGATGTAATTGTGTAAATCCAGGAATTATCAATTCAGGCATGATAAAGCCATATCTTGATGATCCCCAAGCAAGAAAAGTTCTGGAAGAGAGATTACCACTAGCAAGAATCGGGGAACCAGTAGATGTTGCAAATGCAGTGTTATTCTTAGCATCAGATGAGGCAAATTGGATTACAGGTACTGTCCTCAATGTAGATGGTGGAAAAACAGCTTCAGAAGGATAATCCTTTTTGAAGTAATGAATTGGCAAGTAATTGAGATACTCTAAGAGGTTCAGGAACAGAGCCTTGTAATGTTAATTCGTTTAGAAGTTGTTTAACTTCATAAATTGTACAGCCCTCATATCGTACAAAAAGATCATAAGATGTGTGTAAAGTAATTCTCTCTCTTTTTCCTAATTTTTTATATTCGTTAATTTTAGATTCAAAAGATTTTGGGAAGTGATGTTTTATTGCACCTTCAATTCCATCAGATTCATTGTATGTAATTCCAATAATTGGGATTTGCAAAGAATCATGTAGTTTTTTGACATCAACAATATTATACATTGAAATAATTAATCCAGAAAGAATTAGATAACTAATATCAGATCGGCATAGTTCTTCATACATGTGTAATATTTGATCAGTGGCATCATTGCCTTCTAAAGTGGCACTTCCAAAAACAAATCCATCAATTACAAAATCCCTTCTCATTATTAATCCAGATAGAATGGATCTTGTTGAATTTTGTCTAAAGCTTTCAGCAATGGCAAGACCACGTAAACCCTTTTTTTCAAGATGGAGTGCTCTCATTTTTTCTTCTCCTATTGTAAGATTTGTAGCTAAAACCAGTAATTCCCACAAGTATTGCAGTGATTACAGACCAGAGTGCAAAAGAAGCAATATCAGATTCTGCCATTAAACAAATATAGATAAATTAAACATCTAAAGTTTCGGTTTAAAAAAACAAGGTAATAAAATAAATTGTTGACGGGATTTCTGAAACATCTAAATAGATTTGATACAGATAACCTTCATGCCTGAATTAACATGTCCAGATTGTGGAAAGCGCTTATTTCATGAAAATGAGGACACATTAAAGATAGAAGAAACAATACATGGAAAATTCTGTAGGAAAAAAATGGGTGAAAGCCATAGCTTCATGCATAGAGATCTAGCACATATGAGTACATTTGATTCAGAAAGAGAAAATGACACATCTGGGACACCAGTTTTAAAAAAATAACCCATAGGCAAGTCAGGACATAAAACTGCCTCAAAATTATATTCTAGGATCAACAAAGCAAAGAAGTTGGCAATAGAGCATCATTATGATTTAGTAATAGTAGGAGGGGGTCCAGCAGGCTCGTCAGTAGCATATGAAGCATCAAAAAATGGAATTAAGGTCGCACTCTTAGAGAAAGAAGAAACTATTGCACAGTCAGTTAGAACCAGCGGAGTTACATGGATACAAAACATAAAAGAATTTGGCATTCCAGATGACTGTTATAATCCGATTAAAAATTACTCATTTTGTTCACCAAATAATGAAGTTACAATAAGGGATACAATTCCACAAGCTGCAGTTTTAGATGTAAGAAAAACATATCGATGGTTAGCAGAGCAGGCAAAAAATGAAGGTGCAGATATTTTTCTCAAAACCAACATCAATAATGTGATAAAAAATAAAGATGGCGATATTATCGGAGTGAGTGGAACAAGCAAGGAAGGAGAGGTAATATTTCATTCCAAAGTTATAGTTGATGCAAGTGGATTTTCTTCAACAATTTCCAAAGCTATGGGGTTTGTAACCCAGTGGGAAAGATTTGGAGCAGGTGCAGAATACGAAGCAAAGGTTGAAAATGTAGATCAAGAAACATGGTGGCTCATGGTGGGTCAGAAATATTCTCCAGCAGGATATGCATGGATTTTTCCTGTAGGAAAAAATATTGTAAGAATTGGAGTTGGGGTTGGAAAACCAGAATCGCAAGTAGATCCTACAGAGCGATTAAAAGAGTTGATGGACTCAAAAATTGGTCCAATTAGTAAGTTAGGAAAAATTACACCTATTGAATTTCATTATGGGTTAATTCCAAACGATGGGTTATCAAGAAAAACAGTATACAATAATTTGATTTTGGTAGGAGATTCAGCAGGTCAGGCCAATCCATTGGTATTAGAGGGAATAAGATATGCAATAAAATTTGGAAGAGTTGCAGGAAAAATAGCATCAAATGCAATAAAATCAGGAAAAACAGATGAAATAGCACTGTATCCATATGAGGAAAATTGGAAAAAAGACATTCAAGCAAAAATCAAATCAGCAGGAAAAGTCCAAGACCGATGGATTGGATTATCAGATAAAGAATGGGATAATGAATTAGACATAATCAAAGAATTAAAACCTGAAGAATTTTTAGATTTTATTAAAGCAGATTTTGGATTGGCAAGTATGATAAAATTAGCAACACATCATCCAAAATTAGCAGTTAGACAGTTATTCAACTTGGTAAAAAGTAAAAACAAGATTTGAAAGATAAGAAAATAAACGTAGATTTGGAACGTTGTTTATAACAAGAAACCAGAAAGACAATCTTCAAATTAAATCAAAAATACAACTAATATGTGTGAGCTGGAGCACGATACACTGCTACGGCAGAGGAAACTCCTCCCTCCATACAGGAAATGTGATCCGGAGATGGATAATCAGAGATGATTGGCAACGGAACAGAAAATAATCCAACCTGGCGCACAATGATGGCAAAACCTGAGATTTCCAGAGAAGGAATGAAAAAGACGCCCCACATGGAGCAAAGCCAAACAGAACTATAGGATCCTGTACCAAGTTCAGGTAGGCTGCAAAGCGTAATATCGTGAAAACAGAAGGAGGGTTACTCCCAGCACACATAAATTTTTTAAAATATTTTAATTTTAGATTAACTCATTGACTTGACTTGTTCTTTACAAAGACTAGCGTTACATCTGCATGTTGCATCACATAAACATGAACCATGCATTTCACAATCACATTCAGAGCCAATTTCTGCAGATGCAGCACAACCACATGCTGCTTCCTCCTTACTGCTTGGAAGAGCAGAAGGTCGACTTGGAGTCTCATCTTCATAGACACTTCTAGTTTGTACATAATCAGATGTATCAGCAAGCTGTGCTTCACCTCTATTAGTTTGATAACCACCAGAAGATGCACTTGTTTGGTAACTTACCAGTCTACTTGGATCAATTCCTTGTTGACCTACTGTTTGGTTCTTTAGAGATCTATTGCTAAAGATGAAAAATGCGATACCGCCAATTGCAGCCATTCCTGCCATGCCATAAACTATCATCACTGGAAAGTCCCCAGTAGAAGTTGTTTGGTAACCTTCTGGAGGAGTTGGTGTAATTCCTGCAATTTCTAAACCATCAAGTACATCTAGTGCACCAAATCCAATTGCAGCGATATTTCCCTGATCAGATGATTGAACACTTCTAACTACATAATTTTGATCAGCAGACACGGGTGCTTCAAAAACTCTTTCCACTTGTCTTCCTTCTCTAAGACTGCTTTCACCCATTGTCCAGCTAGATACAACAAACCCAGAGATGGACTCATCTATCCCAAATGTAGCAGCATCGGAAGTAACTCCAGTAGGATCAAATAAAAAGTGCCAATTAGTCATTGGTTGTTCTAAAATATAATCTGCATTGATGAGACCCTTTGATAGTATAGTATCTGCCTCAGTTCCTGCAAGAATATCATACACTGCAGGTTCTTGGTCTTTTAACAAAGATATTGGCAAATTGATTTCTACACCGTCAATTACAACAGAGTCATTAGTGCTCATTCCTCGCCAACCTAGATCAATTAATGCACGAACTTGGTCTTTTGTAATTACATAATCAGTCAGAGTGCCTTTTAGAACTACCTTGTAATCTACAGAAGTATTGAGATTTCTGCCTTTAAGATGAAAATCATAAGTTACATTTAGATCAGAAATTTTTGCATGACTTCCATCAGATTGAATTTTTTGATTAAGACTTGCAATTAATTCCTGAACCCCAGGATTTGATGCATCTGCAGAACCACTAACTGTCCATTCTTTCTCATGTAATTCATCAAATATTTTTCCTCCATTTGGATATTCAATAAAGATAGTTTTCTGATAATTATAAGAAAATGGAGATGTATTGCTATTAGGATTAATTCTAGCGTCTACCTGTGCTGCCCAAACAGAAGAATTTGAACCAATTACAAACAAACCAGCAATCAAAACTGCTAAAAATACAGTCCTAGACACGAATAAAATCGACAGTCAATTAGTAATAAACTTATCCTCAAAAACTAGATCGGGAATTTCTGAAAAAGTAATATGTAGTAACAGCAAACGGCTTTACGGTTTTAGGAGAAAATGGAATGATTACAGTACTAGCAGGTGGGACAGGTTCGGTGAAACTAGTTAGAGGATTAGTAGCTCAAGAATCCAAAGTCAACGTAGTAAGTAACGTAGGGGACAATTATTGGCTTTATGGATTATACGTGTGTCCAGATATTGATACTATTGTTTATGGTCTGGCAGATTTACTAGATCAAGAAAGAGGATGGGGAATCAAAAAAGACACATTCAATTTTCTAAGACAGATGGAAGTGTTTGGGGAAGAGACATGGTTTAGAGTCGGAGACAGAGACGCCGCAACTCACTTGATAAGAACAAACATGCTAAAAAACGGTAAAAATTTGAGTGACATTACAAAATGGATGTGTGAGAAATTTGCAGTCAGCGCAAATATCATTCCAGTTACAGATAACAGCATAGAAACAAGAATAATCACAGACAAAGGAGAATTGCATCTTCAAGAATATTGGGTAAAACATCGCGGAAGAGACAAAGTTGAAGGAATTCAATATATCGGAGCAGACAAAGCACGTCCAAATCCAGAAGCAGTAAATGCAATTCATGATGCAGATATGGTAATTTTGGCACCAGGAAATCCCCTAACATCTATTGGTCCAATGTTACAAATCAAAGGAATTCGAAAAGAACTCTCAAAAATTAAAAAGAAGGTGGTTGCAGTTAGTCCACTTATTGGAGATAAAGCCATCAGTGGACCAGCAGCAAAATACATGGAAGCCGCAGGAATTGAAGCAAACGCATATGGTCTTGCAAAAATGTACTCTGATGTATGCTCTAACATAGTAGTAGATGTAAAAGATAGATTACTGGTAAAGAAAATTCAAAGTCTAGATATGAAAGTATATGAGACAAAAATTACGATGAATAATAAACTAGCAGAAGACGCATTAGCAAATTTCATTTTAAAACAAATACACGTATAATTTGAAAATTGCAGCCATAGTTCCTGTAAAGACTTTCTCTCTAGCAAAAACACGTTTGGATTTATCATCGCAACAAAAAGAAGATTTATGCAAAATTATGTTAGAAGAAATATTATACATATTATCAATTTCACCACAAATTGAAAAAACAGTGATTATAACAAAAGAAGAAAAAGCAATTGGGCTTGGCAAAAAATACAATGCCATAATCATCCCAGATAAGGAAGAAAAAAGCGTAAATAACGCAGTGGCTCTAGCTGACAAATATCTACTAGAAAATAAATTTGACGTATCGATTGTTTTCCCACAAGATATACCATTTATCAAAACTCAGGATATTGATTTTATGTTAAACTACAAAGTACCGCCAAATTTTGCAATAGTAGTACCCTCTAGAAGATTTGATGGTACAAATGCACTTGTAAGAATGCCAATAGATTTGATGACAACACATTATGATGAAGACAGTTACAAAATTCACATGAATACGGCAAAAGAATACACTAGAAACGTAGCACTTGTTTTTGTAAAAAGGATAATGTGGGATGTAGATAATATGGATGATCTGAAGTTTCTCCTAGAACAAAATGAGAAACCAGAGATTGCAACTAAAATTAAAAATATTTTAGATACAAAATAAGTAAAATACACCAAATTTTTGATAAATTAGATAATTACAGGTAAAGATCAGATTTATCATGACTACGTACGCCCACACATGAGCCTAAATGGTCAAACTCCTGCTGATCGCTGTGGAATCAAAATAGAAGGAAATAACAAATGGTTAACATTGATACAGAATGCAAGTGAGAAAGTATGAGTTTTCAAATTAACCCAATAACTGACATTCCTCATGAAGATGCTAAATTATTAGGTCATGAAAGAATTGTTACTAATCTCAAAACTTTTCTTGAAAAGGACAACATGATCACTCCACTCTCTATTGCAATTCATGGTGATTGGGGAAGTGGAAAAACAAGTATAATGAGAACACTTTCTAAGAATCTAAATAAACAGAAATTAGAAGTAGTGTTTTTTGAGGCATGGAAATACGAATACGCTAATCCTTCGTTTGGATTGATATCTGAATTGGCAGAGAAATATTCTGGTAGTGGCAATACTGTAACAAGTATTTTGAGAGCTGCAATTTTTGTATTATCAAATCATTATCTAGGATTGGACACAGAAAAAGTAATAGGAATCCTCAAACGTTCTAAAAATTCAACTGAACTGCTTTCAAAACAACTTCATGATATAATAAAACAAAAAATTGGCAATAAAAAATTAATTATAATTATAGATGATCTGGATAGATGTGATGTTGAGAATACATTACAATTATTAGCAGTGATGAAATTATTCTTAGATTTTGAAAATTGTATTTGTATTGCGGCTGTGGATTTTAATAGACTAAAACAAGCTTGGAAAAATAAATACAAAATTACAGATAAAGATGCTGAAGGTGGGGAATATTTAGATAAGATTTTTCAAATAAGAATTGGAATTCCACGTCCACCACCAGAAGAACTTGCCGAATATCTGAAAACGCTTATCAATAACTTACCTGAGAAGGTAGCAGAGCTTTTCTCAAAAACATTACCAAAAAATCCAAGAGCAATTAAAAGAATTTTAAATTTAGTTGCATATAGACAAAATTTACTAACTAGTAATTACAAGGAATTTTCAGCTATATTTTGGACAATATTAGAAGACATAGTTTCCAATAACCAATTAATCTCAATACAGGATAGATTAAAACCACAAGGAAGTTCGTTAGAACATTTGATAATAAGAATTGATGACTGGAAACAAGTTAAAGATGTTTTAGGAAAGTTTGTGGGTAACGATCTGATTACTCAACAAGGTGGTAAACTGGCATCTTTTTTTTCAATAGCACATGCTATATCTGGAGAATATAAAATTTCATCAGATATACTGACTAACGATTTCCAGATACTGTATTCTGCAACTAATGAAGCATTACGATAGTTAAGTCTAAGAACAAAATTTAATATTCTATCACACATAAAATGAGCCGACATTTGACAGAGAGAAGATCTGAGGAATGAGCCAGTAACTTGACAGAATCAAAAATCACCAGATTTATAAGAAATGAATCAGCAATGGTTATATATCATTCATAAAAGGTTTTGAAAGGAAAAAATATGGTTAAAAATGTAAATCCAAAAGACAGATGCCCAAGATGTGGACAGGGCACACTAGTCACAGATGCAACTACAGGTGAGAATTTTTGCGGAAAATGTGGCTTTGTAATTACTGATAAAGTTGATGAATCAGGTCCAGAGTGGAGATCATTTTCTAATGAAGGGGAAAATAAGAGCAGAGCAGGAGTGCCAACTTCATTGGCAATGCATGACATGGGATTGGCAACTGTAATCAATCCTCAAAACAGAGATGCAACAGGCAAACCACTTACTTCTGCCATGAAAAGCACTATTGAAAGACTGAGAACATGGGACAGCAGAAGTCAAGTTCACGAACCTGTTGACAGAAACTTTAGACAAGCATTTAGCGAACTAGATAGATTAAAAGACAAATTAGCAGTAGGCGATGCAGTTATTGAGAAAGCTGCTTACATTTATCGTAAAGCATTGGAGAAAGGTCTTGTAAGAGGACGTTCAATTTCGGCATTAATTGCATCTGCACTTTATGCAGCATGTAGAGACACAGAAACTCCTAGAACACTGAAAGACATTGGACAAGCAAGTAACATAAAGCGAAAAGACATTGCACGATGTTACAGATTATTATTAAGAGAACTTAATTTGAAAATGCCAGTAGTAGATCCTGTAAAATGCATATCAAGAATTGCAAGTAAGGCTGGATTATCTGAAAAAACAAAAAGGGCAGCCACTAAAATACTGCAAACTGCAGAAGAGCAAAAAATATCTGCAGGAAAAGACCCAATGGGATTAGCAGCCGCAGCATTGTATGTTGCATGTGTTACAAATGGTGAAAATAAAACTCAAAGGGATGTTGCAGAAGCAGCCGGAGTAACAGAAGTAACAATAAGAAATAGGTACAAAGGCTTGAAGCTTGCACTAAACCTTTAAGTGAATTTATCACTAAATTTCAAATAACATTATTCAATTTTTAATTTTTGTTCTTTTTTTGAATTAAAATAAGTAATCAACAGTATAGAAATTGAAAATATGCCAGATATTAAAAACAGCATTTCCATTGTGTTTATTAGAGGATGTGAAAATGCTGCCTCAATTGTTATCTCATTAATCTGAGATACAAAATTTGCATATGAAAATATAAAATAATTTGTCCCCCAATGAACAAGAATTGCAGGTATCAGACCAAATCTAAAATATAACCAACCAAGTATAATTCCACTTGCAGTGGCTTGTGCAAATTTTCCTTCACTCCATGGCTCACCAGTCATAATATGAGATAGGCCAAAAAAAACACCGACTAAAACTATCAAAAACAAGATTTTTCTAAAATCATAAATATGTAAATTACGATTTGGATTCCAAAGGGATTTGAAAAAATGTTTTATAGATAACTTGTGTGAATAAAACACAAAAAGCGGCAAGCCTATTAGAATCACCCTAAATCCAAGCTCTTCAACAATAGGGGATAGGCTCACATACAAAAACTGAGTCAAGTCATTATCTACTGGCGGAGGAACAGTAACTATTCCAAATCCCTGTTGGATAAAATCAATAATTACAGATATCAGAATTAGAATTGAAAACCATTTTGTTATTGTAATCATATAGTTTGATTTTGTTTCTAATTTTCCATTACTGAGATTTGTAGACAATGTTTTTAGAAATCCTTTATCAGGACCAAACATAGCTATTGTAAAAAAAATAGCATAGACAGACCACAAAACAATAAAGACATCACCGATTTCAATATCAAATGGAATTAAATATCGAATTTCTTTGAAAATATCAAGACTGTTTAACGGGTATTGAAAATTAATATCATCTCCAATATCAGTGTCAAATACAACAAATAATCCAAATGGAAATGACAGCAACATCATACCAAATATGACAGACAAAAGTGCAAAATGAGGAATGCCTATAATTTGGAGAATTTTATTTGGTACTTGCAATGTATATCTAATGAAGCTCGATGCTAGATTCAGGAAATCCTAAATGGATCAAAGTGTCTTTAATTGTGTCTCTATGATCGCCTTGAAGAAATATGTAACCGTCTTTTGCGGTTCCACCACAAGCATATTTGTTCTTTAATTCTTTGGCAACTGTTTCTAAATTATTTAATTTAGGGTCTAATCCTTCAATCATAGTTCCTTTTTTCTTGAATCGTCTAGTTTCCAAACGAATTATAATTTTTGTACTATCTTTAGCGAGCTCACCACAAGCGCATAGATCTTCAGGAAGACCACATGTATTACAAATTACCGCCATACGTTCTAAATTATTTCGATTTTACGCACTATTAAGCCTTGTTTGAGATATTAATGAAATTGCAAAACAATCGTATTTTTTAGAGAGAAATCCCAACTTAGCATATGACAAAAGATCTTACAAAAAAGGCAGCTGAAATGTTATTGAAAGGAGCGACTCTACTAAGTGAGCCATGTCCATACTGTTCAGGAGTAAGAGTAATGAAAGAAGGTCATGCTTTATGCATCAATTGTGGTAGAGAACCCGAAAAAAAAGACGAGCCTGTTGAAGTAAAGAAACAGACAGAAAAAACAGGATTAGAGATCACACTAGAAAAAAAATTATCCGAGTTATCCAAAGAATTAGAACAAGAAACCAATCATGAAAAACAACAAGAGATTCTAAGATCAATTAATTCACTCATAGAAACAACGAAAAAGTTGCAGCACAAACAATAAAGTATTTATGTCAAAATTCAAGCTTTGAAAAACAGCCATGAGCAGTAAAAAGAAAGGAGCACCACTACCAGCATCAAGTGGAGGTCTCATGAGATTCTTTGAGGATGAGACTAAAGGATTCAAGGTTGATCCAAAAATTGTTGTTTCAGTTCCAATCAGCTTAATTGTGGTTTCATGGTTAATTGATATATTTTTGGCTCCGCGATAGGACATGGAAAAATCTTCAGATGATGTTTCAAATATACATAACAGGTTTTCCCTTACATTAATCAATCCAGCATCACATTATTTTTCTCTGGTAGGATCATTAGCAATTGCAGCAGTAATTGCATCTACAGTTTATTTTGGATATCTTGGCTCAGATGAAATTTGGTTTAGAATTCTAGGCGTAATCGGAATATTAGCATTAACCCAGTTAATCGATATACAATTTACCAGAAAAAAAGAGTATTCAAAATCACTGCATGCGTCTCTTTTTGGAAATATGTTGTGGATTGCAGTATTACTAATGGGATTACTTGCAAGTGTTGTACTAGCAAAAGATGCATCATTGTTTTTTGTAACGTATGGAATGTTTTTATTTGCTAGCTTTAGAATTGGAATTTTTACCACAACGTTAGGTGCAAGTATTAGAAAAGCGTGGGCCATATGCATGGTGCAACCACTTGCCATGTTCTTAGTAATGATTCCGTATGACATGTGGGATTCAATGTTGACAAATCCAATGGCAATAGGATTTGGAGCAGTGTTTTTGATAATTGCCAGTGTTTGGTCCGTATTAACAGATAGAGCTGGAAGACCCGGGATGGAAAGCACACACAGAACAATACAAGCATACTTGGCATCACAAGGAAATGACTTTACAGAAGCCGAAGAGATCATCGAGCAGCGTTCGTATAAAACCAAAGTAGCTACATCTCAAATAAGACTACGTTCATCAAATGGAGACACCGAATTTAGGATGGTCTTACCTGAGATTCATCCAGGTCCATATCATCCAGTCGGAGGAAGTAATATCCCATATTTGATTTACAAAAATCTAGATTCATCAGCAATGGTCATGCATAGTATTTCAGATCACTCGTTAAATCTTCCATCAAAAAATGAAGTTGAAAACTATTTGAAAAATCTAGACAAAAGCATAGTCAAAGAAGAGGGACTAGTATGCACAGAACCAGTGACTGTTCAAATTAACAAAGCCAGAGTCACGGGGTTACTCTTTGGGAATAATCCGTTATTGTTTCTCTCATTATCACCACATGGGATGGAAGATATTCCAAACTATATGAAAAAAGAAATAGAGCAATATGCCAAAAATAGAAACTATGTCAGAATATTGATTGTCGATTGCCATAATGCAATGGGTGAAGAGATTTCAAAAGAAGATGGAGAAGATATGCTAAAAGCAGCAAAGTCTTGTCTTGATTCTTTAATTACAAAGGACAGTTATCCCATAGAATTTGGCTATGCAAATTCAGACAGTATGGATGTATGGACAGAAGACTTGGGAATGGGAGGATTAGGAATAGTATGTCTAAAAATCAATTGTAAAAAGTTCTTTCTTGGATGGGCAGATGCAAACAATATGGAAAATGGGATAAGAGAAAAAATTGTAGAGAATTTTGCAAAACAAGGATACCAATTATTAGAAATTTGTACTTCAGATACACACTATGCACCAGTTAAAGCCAGAAACAGAAATGGATACTACCAACTAGGACTGATCACAGGTGCAGAAAAACTATCCAAGTGGTTTTTGGAAATCGCAAATAATGCAGAGTCAAAAACAAAATCGGCAAAATTTGAAATATTAGAAAACGAGACAGATGTAAAAATTATGGGACCTGGGATATACGAGGATTATTCCAAAGCATTAGATAATTCCCTAAAAATAACAAAAGGGTTTATGATTGGAAGTGTCATATTATTTGTAATTACTTTGTTCCTCTAGGTAAACAAATATCGGCCAATTGAATTTTGAACACAAATGGGCGTGACTAGAATTATTTTTTGGACTGTAAACGAGCTATTGACAACCAGTAAAAATTGTATCCACATGATTAGTGCGTAGAAACTTACGCCTGACTAAAATTTGATTAACGTTTGTCAATTTTCTTTTCCTAATGTTTTATTATCAGATAACGCTATTCTATTTTGATGCATTCGGAAAATTTTGATGAGGAAGGACTGCTTAAAGACATCCAACTTTCGGAATTATCTTTAAAAATTTCAAAACTTACCTTCCAGTGGAATAATCATTCAGCGCCTGTTAAAGAAGCACACAGACTTCTGGATGAGGTTCGAAAGTATTCTCTAGAAATTTCTGAGTATGATCACAGAATGGGTTCTAAACTTAGTGAGTACCAAAGAAATAAAATTTATAATTCAATGGAAGATTTAGAAAAACTAATTCCTTATATGAAAAACAAAATAAAACCTTTTGAAATTTTAGAAAATACAGTAGATTAACAAATCCTAATTTATTTCTGGTGTTGATTTCATTGTAGAATCAAGTATCAAGTTTTGTTCCCACAGTATTCATTTGATCAAGGTTACCATAAAATTCATCTACAAACGATGAAAACTGAAAGATTGGAACTATAGGTACTTTATCTATGAAATCTATCTTATCATGATATAAAGTCACAATTACAGGTACAGCTATGGCACCTGGAGTTTTTAAAATGTAATGTTTTGTCCTGGCAATCTGTTTTTTCACTGCAGAAGATAATGTAGAAGAACTGTAACGTTTCCAATGTTTACAATCAATTAACATAGCAACACCTAATCGTATGCCAATGACATCAATTTCCATCCGTGGTTTGGTAAGAATTAGATTTTTTATAATTGCAAAGTTTTTAGAGTATAAAATTTCAGCAACCAAGCCCTCAAAATCTTTCCAGTTAATCATAATTGAGATTTCATCTAGCGGACCACCATTTTTTATTAATTCAATTGCGGCTTTTAGCTTATCACCATCTTCAAAATAATACTTGTTTTCTTGTTTTGTTCCAATTCCAGTTTTAATATACCAATCTAGAATTTTTTGTGAATCAATAGAATTTGTTTTTGTAATTACAATAAAATCTTCAACAGAAATACCACCTGGGATAATTCCATTTAGTCCAGACAACATATTTTGATTAAATTTCATATTATTTTTCTTTGGTAATTAAGACGATATAGGTTTTAGGAGATATTATCAAAAGGGTATTGTGAAATAGGTTTTATTACAACCAAACTAAATAACGGTTATGAAATTATTGCTAGTATTCATACTAGCTCTCATAGTAGTATCTTTAATCCATAATGATTCATTTGCAGAAAAGAGCACATTTTTTGATTCTGTAAAGTTTATCCAATATTTGGATGAAAACACAGCATTAGAAGAAGTAAGAAATGGAAATTTAGATATTTATTATTATAGAATTTCCTCAGATAGGTTAGAGAATCAAAAATTACGTGAAGGATTAAAAGTGTTTGATTCAACTGGAGGATCTTACAGCATACTAGTAAATCCAGCAGAATCAAATGATTTTAATCCATTTTCAATTAAAGACGTCAGATTTGCATTAAACTATCTAATAGATAGAAAATTGATTGTTAATGAATTGATGGGCGGATATGGTGCACCAATGATCTCTTACTATAGTCCTTCAGATCCAGAGTATCTCACCATAATAGAGCAGTTAGAGACATACAATTTCAGATATAATCCAATATTGGCAGAAGAGATGATTTCAAACGCACTACAAGAAAATAGTGCAACAAAATCAAATGGCAAATGGGAAATTAATCACAAGCCAATTGAAATTACAATTTTTATCAGAAGTGATGATCCGGTAAGAAAATCCATTGGTGAGATTTTATCTTCTGAATTAGAAAAGGTAGGATTTATAGTAAAAAAAGACTATGGTGATTTGAACAAGGCTTTTGTTGCGGTGTATGGCTCAGACCCAGCAGAAATGAAATGGAATTTGTATACAGAAGGTTGGGGGAGATCTGCATTTGTAAGATATGATTCAGTGGGATTGTCTCAAATGTATTCCCCATGGTTTTCAAATATGCCTGGATTCAATAACCCTTCATATTGGAATTACAAAAATGAATACTTGGATAGTATAACCCAAAAAATTTACACTGGGGATTTTCAGTCAGAAGAACAAAGAGCAGATTTGATTCAAGATGCAATTGCAGAAGGAGTGGATCAATCAGTTAGAATTTTTCTAGCAAGTAAAATTGATCAGTATGTAGCAAATGAGAAAATGGAAGGAATAGTTAATGATTTGGGAGCTGGAATTCCAAGTAGATTCACACCAATTAATGCCAGAAGCGAAGATAAAGAACTAGTTATCGGAGTTAAGCAAATCTATCAGGGAGCATGGAATCCAGTAATGGGATTAGGCGATACATATAGCAGACAAATCTGGGGGATAATTTCAGATCCCATTACTTTCAAACACCCATTTACAGGAAAAACATTTCCAGTCAGAGCAGATTGGGATGTAGAGACAGCGGGACCAAATGGAAAATTAAATTTACCAGATGATGTAATAATGTGGGATCCTGTGGAACAACGATGGGAAAAAGTACCACCTGGAACTCAAGCAACAAGTAAAGTCAGATTTGATTTTAAATTTAGCAATTGGCATAATGGTCAAAAAATGGATATGAATGA